>Ga0164297_10000586_pt1 | contig 44201 bp, 43 predicted proteins | sample GEODES058metaG_FD_113539 | JGI IMG/M metagenome (GOLD analysis project Ga0164297, IMG submission 113539) | Dystrophic lake water microbial communities from Trout Bog Lake, Wisconsin, USA - GEODES058 metaG | ecosystem: Environmental > Aquatic > Freshwater > Lake | place: USA: Trout Bog Lake... | reverse complement strand
CTGGTGGGATATTGATAATGATATCGACCGCACAACAATGTGCCGGATGTATCTCAAGTTTTCAAGTGAGTATTTGAAGTCTCTTTAAAGGAAATAAAAAACTTTTTACATTAATCTCCAAGAATCTTCATCTACCTTTTGACAGGGCAATTCAAACTCATTTCCAAGTGAACGCAAATACTCTGATGTTTTCATATCAGGAACTAGCAAATATCCAGAGTCTCCTACTTGATAACAATCTGGAAGTGGAAGCTTTTTAATTTTCATACAATTGCTTACCGGCTTTGGAGGTTCTGATTCTACAAAAAATCCATGCTTATTTATTTCATCTGTATAGCATTCATATCCACGAATTTTGATTTGAGACATGTCCAAATCTGATTTATGAATCAAATCAATTGTAACTCCATCAATACAATTTGTGAATTGTTTCAAAAGAGTTTTTAGCCAATCATATCTCTGCTGAAATGTGGAGCAAGCAAACACACAATTGCCATTATACATCCAAATATCGGATACAGCAAATTCTAGTTTTCCAATTTTTTCAACACGCAGAAATGTATCACCACAAAGGCGTTCATCTACGATACAAGGAAGTTTCCGACACTCCTGTGTACTTATCCAAGCACAGACAGGAATGTTGTTTTCATATGTGAACACAATCCAACCTGGAATTCCAGATGTTTGGGGAATTTTACATTTAAGTTCCTGGGGGGCGGGTTTCTTGAATACCGTCCGGAAGGCCGGCGTCCAACCGTAAGCCGTCTGAAGCCGGTTTACGAGGTTCATATTCAGGTAATACTATTTCTTGTTTGGATTGTGTGAAAGCCGGTTGTTGGGTAGGAACTGGATTCTGTTGTTGGGGCGGTGGCTGAGGAACATATACGGGAACATTCTGATAGATAACCTTTGGTTCCACGGGTGTCATAAGACGCATAACTCCCATGACGATTAGTTGAAGAACTACCATAATTCCTATGGTAGATAGAGAAACATATAAGACATCCAAAAATATCATTCGTCTATTATTGAAGAAAAAGGTTTCTATACCTTCAACAAATACGCAGAATGTCTACCGAAACCGTTCAAACTGCCGTAAAGGATGTTGTTCAGGATGCTGTTTCTATTGTGAAGAGCGATGCTGGTGTTCAGAAGGTTGTGGGTGATGTCCTTGTTGGTGACCTTAAGGATGTTGTGCCTGACCTGAAAAAAGTTGATGTAAAGAAGATTGCCACGGAGGTTCTTGCTGACGCTAAGGCCGAGGTGACTTCGCACACTGTTTCATTCACATGCTGCTGTGTGCCGTGGTCTCTTCAAATTTCTCACACGCCCACTGCGTCTTCTCAACCCACACCAGCGGCTTCTTCGTAATCAGTGAGTATTGAACTGTTTCAATATTTTCAGCAGAGGGAATGATTCCATCCCATGTTTCTTTACGAATCTCGAACAGATTTGAAGAACGAGAAATAAACTTTTGCCGTTCTCCAAACTCAGGAATATAACACAATCCATCCGCAGCCCAAATTCGTGTGATAGTTTTTGTCTGAGCCGCCTTAAAGGACGAGAGTGCCTCGCGCGTGAACAACATTGTTTCTTTGTAGGACTGTTACCGGTAAACCAATCGCAATCCGTATTTGACTGTTGTGTTGAATGATTTCTGTTAGAATCTGTACATCATACTCCGAACCATGTAGCTTGGTCGTATCCGGCTCCTTTCCAAATACAAATCTATACAGCTCTGATAGTTTTGGAGACTTGTATCCCGAATAAAATTGGGATGGAATCTTACACATGTTTCGCGAAAATGCCATTGTACAGAAGATTTTTGGAAACATATTGAAATTTGCTCGCCCCATATCCCATCGCAGAGTTGAGAACAGAACATTCCGGTCAAAGTCCATATTGTGCGCCACCAATACATCATAGCGTTCCGTCAGAAACTCGTCCATGATACTATCAAGATAGTACCCATTTTCAAGAGCAATTTCTTGCGTGATTTTATGAATATCAGATGCTTCCTTTGGAATGACCCAATTGTGCGGGTATATGATATAGGAACGCTTTTTCTCTACTTTATTTGTGTCTCCATCCAAAATAGCCCATGAAATAGACACTAAATGCGGCCAGTTATTTGGTTGTTTCCATCCAGCAATAGTTTTATCGACTGGAAGGCCAGTTGTTTCTGTATCAAATATACAGACCTTCATCCTTTGGAATGTAAAGGATTGTATCTCTTAAATTCATTTTCAATAGCTCATCAGGGCATAGGTGACTAAGCCGAAGACCGACGAATGGACAAGAAGGCCATAGTTTGTCGGGCATCCAGCCTCCGCGACCTTGAAGAGCGACGCGAACTGGGGAACGACGGCACGCACGACGGCGCCGACAATCGAATCTACAACACGGTATGTGTAGGGCGAGCTAACGACATAGAAGAGGATGGCGGCAACCAGTGAGGCCTGAACCTTGCGAGACAGAACAGCCATTTTGTATATTCTTTCAAGAAGAAAAAGTCTTCTGTGTTTGAAGAATTGCTTGAATCCATTGTGGAATATTTTCAATTAACTCATGAACCTTCATCAAATCGCTCGGAATCGCAGTATGAATATCTAAGGATGAACTCTCACAAATGAACAAAATAGCGCACACATAGAAACACATCTTCTGCTTCGCATTCCCAACAGACCAGCGGAGACAGTACATTTTAAAGAGAGCATCTACATATGGTGTGAGCACTCCAACTTGTGGAGAATTGCGAACTGCGTCATGAACGGCATCCCATAACATCCAAACAATATGATGTGAATCGGAATCATCTACAAAATGATTCGGTCTGGGATGTGCCAACAATTGTTCCTTTCTCTGCTGTTTGAAATGCTTAGCATACGAAAGAATCCACGCAGACCAATATAGCGCTCGTGTTAAGTCTCGTGATTCTGGTTTCAAAGAATACACAAGTTCATTGAATGGAATATACAGTTCTAATGGGTCATTTTCCTTGCTAAGATGACGCCCATAGTTTGCTGACGGTGACTTTAAATTCTCCTGAATTGTAATTTGATTGAAATCGTGTTCCGGTTTAATTCGAGGAAAGGATGGTAGTTTGTTTTTACGATTCATAGAAAGAGAAGCAGCAACTTCACATACCAATCTTCGAACATCTGGATTGTTACGAATATCCGTCATACGCAGAATATCATATTGCTGTTCGTATGGCGAGAACTTCTCATACGATTTCACAAGATACAAAAATACATTTGGTGTTGCTCGATTAATATGTTGGGCTGCGGATTCAAATAAGGTATTCCACAACGAATTGACAAGTCCTGAACAGAGAAGTTCAAGCGTCCAGTAGCAGGAATAGTCTGCGTGACCCAATTTAATATTTTCATTTAAGACCTTATAGACATGCGTTCTTAAATGCCCCGAAAAGGTAAATTTTTGAAAATCAACGACTGTTCTTGGGTCGTGAATATCCATTACTTTTGGAAATATACGAGATACTGGTACTCCTTTCCGCATCGCACCAAATCTACATTTTCAATATGACGGAATCCTGATGTTTGAAAGATATTGATGAGTCGTTCTTTGGATGGCATAAATATATGATGTTTGTTTTCACGATACTTAATACCACCTGTTGAATCTTTATCATAATATGTGAATAGCTCATCGTATTCTGCGTCGTCTGTATCTTTTTGCTTTTTGAAGGTTCCCTTGTACTTGAATTTGTCAAAGTAGATATTGGAATCTACTTGACGATCTAGCGAATACTTTTGTAATGAAAATGCGGCAAATGGAGATGCTAAGTCAAGCAATGGGTCAAATTTATCGGGGTCTACCATATGAACAATACAATATCCATCGGGCTGTAACCATTGGTAGATATTATCGGACACAATCTTGGGATTCTGGAATTCATAAATAGAAAATCCAAGCAGAAGGCAGTGTGTTTTTGATTTCTGGGGAAACAAATGAATGTCTGAAACATCTCCAATTTGAAACTTTGCCTTTGGACAATCTTCTTTTGCCTGCTTTATCATCGCATCTGAACTATCAACTCCAATATAATCTACTCCCAATTCTTGAAACCAGCAGGAATTTGGGGCAGTACCGCAACATAAATCCGCTACATGAACCGCAGTAGTTTGCTTGTCAGCAAGTGAAATGTCCTGAATCGAGACCTGCTCGTATTTCAACTTTTCATTCGGATGCCATAACAGATTGTAAATTTTGGCATACTCGGAATCATAAATTTTCGCAATGTCTTCATAGGTTACTGTTTCTCCGTCAGTATCAAACCCCTCTACTGATGAATACCACATAGTTACGGCATACATCAAAAAAATCAGAACAGCGAGAAAAATGTATGCTGTTTCCATTTATATAGTAACATCGGATGATTCTATTACAACTTCCGTAGCAGAAGTGAAGAGTCTAGAAAATACTTGAAATACCAACACAAAGCCAAGAATCGCAATCACGATATCTAACAGAATTCCAAACCAATCAAAAGAAACAGGAGTGTTCGTAAATTGAGCAAGACGATTCAAAACATCTGTTTTTGATTTCTTTTGTTCAACTTCCTTTTTAAGTTCATCACTTTCCTGCTTTGGAACTTTCAAAAGTTCATACTTGTCTGTATAACTTTTTATTTTCGCATTTGCTTCTACTCTGGCATCTGATTCTCCCGTACTTTCCTTTTTTACCATGTCCTTAAATGACGGTAGTTTCGGCGGAGGAGCTACGGGGCCTTCCATTATGTTATGGAAAGATAGAAACCAGCACCAAGAACTATAAGTGCCACAAAATGTGTGAAATTACCAGTGAATCCTAACACCAAATATACAAGTCCAACAGCAAGAATTGTCAGGAATAACTTTTGAAGAATTGGCTCAATCGATGTTATAGAATCATATTCTCCCTGCGTTTCTGATATTTTTGTTTCGAGTGACTTAATTGATTTATCTGAATGGTCTTTTGTGGTTCCCAAATCCTGAAATACCTTTGTTAAAAAATCCTTAATTTGATTGACCTTTTCTTGAACTTGTGAAACCATATCCTGTTGCTTCTGTTCTTGCTGTATCTCTTGGGCGATATCAGTCCGGCGCTTGTCCAATGGGGTCAGCGTATTCATGATGGCGCTATAATCTGGTTTTTCAAGTTTCCAAAATACATTTCCTTTATCACCACTTTCCTGCGTTGTCATCCACAAATCATTGTTTGTCTTAGAGACCGAAGCAGGAATATATCCGGCTGTATCTACGGGGTCACACGCCTTTCCATCGCAAAATAGAAGATGTTGATTTGTATCAATTCCATAAATACCAGTATCCGATCCGTGTAGAATTGTGGTTTGCTTTACAGCCGATAGTTCAGTCCACCCAGATTGTAAATGTTCATCCGATTGAAATGTTTTACCAGTAGCATCTTTTCCGAATAATGTAGTGTCGTTTGAAGCAGTAATAAGAACTGTATCGGCTGGAACATCAATCCAATTGGATGTCGTACAGGGTTTTGCGCACTTTCGCTTTTCACCTTTACCACTTTGAACCCAAATATAGGTATGCGTTGAAAAAATAGAAGAAGCGGTAATTGGACTTTTGATTGTTAGAAAGTCTCCTTGTCCATTGGCATTTCCGATATGAATCACTCCGTCGATGGTAAGAACATAAACATTTGATTCATCAGTTGTCAAGTCTAGAATCGTCTGATTACTGAACGGTACTTCTTTCCAGTTTCCAGAGCAAGGAATTTGACATTTGTATAGTTTTGATTCTTTGAATCCCCAGACATATCCTGCGAGTGAGGATGATACTTTGGTCAGAGAACCCGAGACATTTGTCCATGAGTTCACAGAAGATAGTTGTGTAGACACTACACCATCAATAGTGTCTGTAATCTGGTCAAACTCAGACATATTACTTTACTGATAAGGAAGGAAGTTTAAGTATCCACCACGAGCAGCGTAATATTGAACAACTCCACTATCCGAACCACGAGTATGTTGTCCATCGACAACTGGCGCTACACCGCGATTTATGTTATCACGTATATCACGAACAATTGCCTGTTGGCGTCTCATAGCAGTGAACTGAGACGCATCACAAGCCGGACCCTTTTGAACACCAAGCTCTAAATTCATAGAAACTTTTGTAGTAGACATTTATTTATGACCAAGAAAGTAATGGATGGTAAATTTCAAGAGTATAAGAGACTTGTTCTTTCTGCGATTCAAGAAAAGGATTCAGAGAAACAACAAGATTTGATTCAGCGTATTTTGGAAACAAACGCGGATACATCGCAAGATATTCGGGATGAGTTAACAAAATTACACGCAAAACCGTCAAGCGTTGATATGATTCAAAACTTGACAGACCAACTTTTGGAATATCAAAAACAATACAAGGATATTCAAGAATCCAATGATAAAGTTGTCACGCTTCGCATGATATATGCGGATAACTCGCAGAAACTTCAACAAGCAGAATCAATGTACAATCTGTATTTATTTGGTATTTTGATTTTGTGTATTCTGATTGGATTCTTAGTATTTCGCGTGGCATTTAAGTCTGGTTATATCATGAACAATCCAATTACTGCGGCACTTAGCAGTCCAAGTGTAACATATTGAGTTGTGTGACCAACCAAAAAAGAACCACCTGACTGTCTCATTTCGGCTGCTTTAAGTTGATCGTTCTGCTCTTGTAAATGTACAGGTTCTGGCCGTTCCTTCTGTAAATTTTCAAGAATTGTTTGAATACCTTGTTCCGCACTTTGATATGCGGTTTGATACGATTGCGTTCCTGTCTTCGCATATTCTACATAGTTATCAATGTAACTCTTTGCGAGAGTATGGAACTGTTTATCCATTTATATTTGTAACGCAGAATCTCCAATGCGTATTTACACCTGAGGCAGGACACCATCCGGAAATTTCAATAATATCACCAGGTCTTGCTCCAATCCACTTTGCCTGCGGGTCTTGGCACCAAATCGGAGGAAATGTCTTTTCGGGATTTGGAAATTTCTGCGTAACTTCATTCTTCTCTGCGTCGTTCAGAAGCTTGTGTGGAATTGAATAAATTTTGTGCTTTACCAGAACATCTCCAAATTGAAGTTTCTGATTTGTAAAGATTTGAACAAGCGGGTGTTCACGGTTCTCAATATGAGCACAAAGCAGATTCAGAACGGACTCCGGTGGTTCATTCGGGCTCACAATAATCAGTCCGGTCCGATGGTTGTTCTCTTCTGCGAAGTTTAGAAATGTATTGAACTCCTTTTCGGTCACACGAGTCTTGGAGCTGAAAATGATAAGAACTCCATCAAATGTGTACATACGAGTTTCATCCAATGGACTTCCAAGAGAATCAAAATCAGTCGTAGTGAAACCGCGAGAGGAAAGCATCGTCTTCAAAGTTGCGAGTTCTCGTTCCATTCTTGTAATAAGAAGACAAATCTGAAAATTCTATCCGTTTTTAATTCAAATGAAGAACTGGCCAATTCTTGCTATCTTGGTAGCAGCAGTTCTTTTATGGTTTGTCATTCAACGAGTATCCGAACCATTTGTTCCCGAGTTTTTAGACCAGAGCAATGTAAAGCGAACAGCGGAACGCTCAACATCGTCGTATGACCAAGAAACAAATCACTTTAAGATGACTCCTTCGCCGCAGGAACCGATTCAGGGTTCTGAGACACCGTTTCGTGTGAACATGTACAATTCGTATATGGTATAGGCCCAGTCAAAGAAAACGACGGATACTCACAACCACATTCATTGAACAAAAGTACATTTCCACAGAAATCTGTATCGTTTTCTCTGCGAATGTCTATTTCTTTAACAGTTTCATGCGGATATCTCATGTATGATGTATATGTGATACACAAGCTTTGATATGGAAAATATACGGTTTGCTTTGCGAATTGTTGGTCAACTTGATAATAATCAATGTCATTCTTTCCTTCAATAAATTTGGCATATGATTCTTGAATGTTCAGACCAATAATTTTACGAAATCCCGATAATCCCAGCATCAACGGTTCTCCATGCCACGGATGGTCTCGAATTGTAAATATACGATATGGTGAACTCATGAAATCATTCATACACCAGATATCTCGGTTACTAAACCGACTGTCCGCATCTCTTGTGAATAAAATATTCACATTACTGTCATCAATCGGAAACAGGCGATATGTCATAAGTCTTCCACCAGTCGTATTTGTCTCAATCAATTTTACATTTGAGAATTTGGAATATCTGTCAATATATGATTTTGGAACATCATTTCCAAGATAAATCCAAGTTTGAAACTCCGGAAATTGTTCTTGAATTTGTTCCAAGTTTCGTATCATACCTTCACAGTATTTTGGATTTGAACCGTATACACAGTATGAAAATACATGTTTTGGTCTATAATTTTTAATTTTTTCAATTCCTTGTTCTAGTTCCTTCTTTAATATGCTTGCCCCATCTACGATTTGATATCTGTTTCCAAGAACTCCATTCACGCATGGAATACTTAGTTGAATTTCTGAAAAAAAGGAATCGTACACTCTGCTAATCCAATCATCGCAGTGCCAGTTTTTAAAGCTAGCTGGAAAGAAATATCCAAATATATCCAGATGTGTTCGGTGAACGAACGCATTTTCAATTACGGGTGGATTTCCGTTCAATGTTCGTCCTAAATAATTTTGTATATAACATGGACCCACAACTCCAATATTGTTATGTTGTTTTAATTTGGAAATAAACAAAGATGTCCAATTTGTACCTTGAAGTATGATATCATCTCCAACTTGGAAAAAATAATCATACAGTACCGAATCATTGTATGCGTGTTTTGCGAGTTGATTCCAAGCAGCGGGAGGTGATTGTTGACAATTGTACAATTCGAAACACTTAAAGGATGGTGGAAACTTATTTTTATTTGCTTTATAAAATTCATCATCATCATCATATCCTATAAAAAAAGTGTATTCAAATTGACTTTCATTTGTCTGTTCAAAAGACGGTAGTAAGTTTTTATATAAATCTGTATCTTGTAAACAAGTATATCTTTGATTACGAGAACACACTGGTACTAGAATTGCTATTTTCATTATGTAATTAAATGTTCATCCATTCTAAATCAGAGTATTGAATTGTAACCTTATGCGGGTCACCATCCGTGATACTTATAAAACACTCAATTTTGTTTTCAATCATAGATGTTGAAATACAATATTCAATTCCACTGTGTGTGAAATAGAACGGAAGAGATACCTTTGTTGGCTTAAAGTTCTTATCCATTTCTACGAAACAGTGGTAGTATTTGCGAGGCGTACAATATTCCACAAAATGAACTAGGCAAATGAATGTATCATTCAATTTCATTGGACTCGCAGAACCACGAAAATGCTCAAAAAACGCAGGAGTATCTATTTCTCGATTATAGATGTATCTATTTCCAATAATTTTTCCAGTTCTCAACGGCCTCCAACTGTAAATAAATTCATCCGTATCTGGAATGTGTATCCAGTTTTTCTCACACTCTTTGTTGAATGGCGAGTTCACGCCAATACAATGTGTCAAACTCTTTGATTCCAAATCATATTCTCCATGAACGATTGAAACCTTCTGTTCAATAAATTCATGGTATGATGTTGCTGTAAAATACATCTTATCATTTTTTTCATAGAGTCGTAAATCTTCAATACCTTTTACAACTGACGGAAATAGTGGTTCAGGATCCTTCATAATCGCAACACATTCTCCGGTATCCAAATTCACATATGCGTTTTTTGTCTGAATAGGGCTTCCATCTTTTGTTCTATATTGACTATCCGTAGGAACTAAATAATTTACGAATCGAACATTCGCAAATGGATACTTAATACACGAGACTGCGGACGGTCGAAAGTCATCGCCAAATACTGATGGAATGTTTAATTTTTTGGTTTCATTCGGAATTGCGGTAATATAAAATTTCATATTTGAAATAACATTTTCTGAAAAATCGCCTCGTTTCAACAGATACTGAACCGATGAACGAAGACCAACTTTCTTATCCGAATGAGTATAATATTCTACAATACTAGCCTCATAATCAAATCCTCCCGTATGTGGAAACTGTTCTACGAATAACACATCATCTTTGGGGTAGGGAATTTGGCGGCCAATTTGAATATAGTGATAGGCCTTGTAAAACTGTGCGGCCTTTCGAAAAAAGGATGCCAATTCATAGATTGGTTCTGCTCGTTTTGGATGATATCTGTGCGCTTTCTGCATCCACTCTTCAAACTTAATAATATCTCCCTTTCGCAAATAACACTTTCCAACATTATACGCTGCGTGAAATGCTTCCTCGTACCATCGTCCAATCTTAAATCGTTTCTTATACCATTTCAACGCATTATCTACATCTCCATAGTCCAAATATGATTGCGCAAGATAATACATATATCGGTCATTGTCAGGTTCATCTTTAATTCCCTGTTCAAGAACTTGAATATCCTTCTTCTGCTTATCACCAGTTAGATTTCGACCTCCCAAACGACGGCTTGTCATATAAAACTCCTCTGGCAAACGAACACTTTTATTGTTTGGTTTCTTGTTTGAAGCATATTCGTGAAGAACTCCGACATATCCCCAGTTATCGTTTGCCTTAAAGATTTGTCCACGAGAGTATTTAATTCCACCCTCATGAATTCGAAGGTCTACGCTGTTTGGAGATTCAGATTCAAGAAGTTTCTTTAAGATTTCCTTTCCATTCTTTGGAAAATTCATAAGGTCATCTGCGTCTATAATCAAACAATAATCCATCTTTCCATCGCATAGTTTTAGAGCTTCTGACCTATTATGGCCAAAGTTCTTCCAAGGTCGTTCATAGACATGACCTTCAATACCCTTTTCATTGTAAAAATCTTTAATAATTTTTATTGTATCATCCGTGGATCCGGTATCTACAATAACATATGTGTCAATTAAAGGTAGTGTACATGACAGCGATTCTCGAATAATATGCGCTTCATTTTTTACTATCATATTCAGGCCAATTTTTACCATCTTACTGTACTAAACATTACAGTGTTAAAATGGTCTTTTCCTTTGGATGGTCAGGTACTGTTCCTGCTTCACGATGCTTTACCACTTCATCCCAAACAGACTGAATGCTTGAAAGATTCTTTTCAAGCCAATCGGATTGATGAAGAACATGCGCTGTTCGTTTCATATCAAGTGCCCAATATACCATCGTCCACGCATCGGTATTTACTCCTTCTTCTCGCTTCCAAGTTGGCAAATCACGACTATCATTTAGAGAATGATACTTTACAGTAATTTCATCCTCATAAACAGCAAACCAACCCTTATACACCGCAGTTTTGTTAACCCATTCCGAATAGCTCAAATCCAGAAACTTCATTTCAATGTATTCACATTGCTCCATTTCCGTACATTCCATCTGTAACTGCATTTGGTGGTAATATGGCACTGGAATTGGTGTCGAATCATTAAACACTCTTGAAATAGGACACTTGAATTCCACAAGCTTTCCATATTGTGGGTCGGTATGGTCTTCTGTAATAAGAATACCATCCGGAGATGCTCCAAGAAATGAAACACTAGGATGCTTTACACATGTTGTGTCTACGATTTGAACGCCTTCATTTTCCTTCATATAAATCTCTTTTGCGACAGGTTCAAATCGTGTTCCCCATACGAGAGCACGCGGTCCTGCTCCTTCCGTTGGAATTCTAGGAATCAACTTTGACATAATAAGTTCATGACGCTGTGACGGTGTCGCATCTGGCAATGCCTTATAAATATCCGAAGCAGTCAACATCTCGCCGCGTTTCATATGCCAAGCATCAGTTCGCTGGTCACTGACGCCATATGTTTCAAGTAGTGTTTCAACCTTCATTTTCTTGTTATCTGCCGGCTCCATTGTGTGTAATAAAACCGTTTTACAGGTAAACCTAATTTGATTACACAAGAATGGAAATTCGTTCACAAGAAGAGTGGGTTCTTCATCGGTTAGAAAAGTTCTATTCAAACGAGCAAAATTTGGAAACTGTACAATCTATTTTAAATGGCGAAGCAAACATTTCTCTGCGTTTGATTGACTGGTTTGTTACCAATTATGCGAAGATGTACAATATTTCATACACATCCTCTTCGCAGAAACATATCATTGTGTATTTGTCATACAAGTCACATCTGAAAGCATATAGCAAAAAGATGTTTGACCCGTTCTGCCGTTGGAAGCGTATTAAGTTTCAAGGGCTCGAAACGACCGTTGGACAATTGAACTTTTTTGAATGGGCAATCACAGATGGAGTTCTTGACTATCTAAAAGAGCATCGTGAGGAAATCCACGCAGATATGGAACATCGCCTACAAGAGAATGTAAAGACAGAAAAGAAGCGTCATGAACTTTCCCGTTCTGCTACAAAGTCACTTGCGCGTCATACTTCTAAAATTGTTGTCAAATTTGAGTAATAATGTTTTCTAGATTACGAAAGGGACTCGTGTATCGCAATACATCGATAGATGTTTCTGAGCATGATGATGAGTATGAAAGTGACCTGTGGAGTTATGATGGAAAAGATGTATATCGTGGAAGTTTTGATCCTACATTTGTGAGTCAAAACTTACTTGTATATTCTTTATATGATGAGAATTCAAAGCGTATTGGAATTGCGGAACATGAAATGAATGCTCCAGAAGTATTTCAGGCATTATGGTTCTATGATACTCCATTTGGAACTTTATTTCAAGACCCTAGATGGAAATCAAAAAATGAAACCGTTTGGTCTTTAATGTCGCATGAAGCATACCAAGATTGTTTAGAATCCGATGTTCGTGAAAAGGCATTGTATTCAAATGTATTTTTGATGACACCAGAAGATTGTATTTCTCTACCACAACTCTACAGCTGTGAAACATGTGGTAAAAAATCATTGAAAAAGTTCCCTTGCGGAACTCCTATTGTTTTTGATTTATCTCAGTTTACCGTTCTTTTTATGGATGAAGATTTTGTACTGTATGAGAAACCTATCACATCGAGCTCACCGCAGCCCGACGCTTACGCGAAGCCGGAGGAGGAGCAGACGACTCAGTCTCTGCCGGACGCTCCGGAGTCGCAGGAACCTGAGACTCCTCATCCTCATTCTGAGCAGAACTCTCAGGAGCATCCTCATCATCTCCAAAGATATCCTGAGCAGTCATCCGAGCACGAGGATACACCTGAGCACTCTGAAGACGCCACGTGACACCAAAGCTTGCGCCATTGATGACATAGATTGAAGCACTCACGGCAATCTTCGACTCGATGCCCTTCGGGAAGATGGAGACCAGCGAGTCGGGCGTCGCATAAATCTCATTGAACGAATCATCCCAGATATTGACATTCGCAAGCTTGCCGTCATACACGGGAATCTTAAGACGGAAGCTCGGCGGATACTTGCCATTCGGCACATACTCGCCATCAACCTTGTCCTGGGAAAGACCCAGAATGCGCTTGAAGTTGTCACGAACAACCTCCTCGCTCTTTGCGCGACCAAACAGCTCCTTGCTATTTGCGACCGCCCATGCTACAATTCGCTCCTCGAGATCGAGCAGGAAATTGTAGAACATGCTCATCTCATCCGTAGCGGTACTACGCTCCTTGCCGTACGAATCGCAACCCTTGAGAGATGCGATGAGCGTATAGGCAGTCTTACCATCCTCACCGTCACGCACCAGAACTCCGCCGGGAAATCCGACGCGAGGCAGACGAATGTTTAGATTCTGACCATTGTATCTCAGAGAAATCGAAGGACCACGACTCTTAACCTTAGCCGGACTCACCGTAAAGGTGACGTTATTGATATCCAGATCACGAATAGAAATAGGCTTAGCGTTCATTTTAATTCTTGTTGTTGTACTCTGTCTAGGCTGATTAGACGTAAATCCGTTTTCAGGATAATAAAACCAGTTTTAGATAATGAATTGTACATCCTGTAAAAATTCGAAATCTGACGATAGATGTCCATCAAAGGCACTTAGCGGACTTCTGTTTTGCGGAAAACACGCAAAGGTAAAGAATACGAGAATATGGGCAGAAGTTCATAAAGTTCCTGAAAAGGTTGTAAAAATTCAAAAGGTATGGAGAGGACACTTGATTCGCAATTGGATTAAAGAATGTGGTCCGGGATGTTTAAAACGGTCTCTCTGCCATAATGATGAAGAACTTGTAACAATGGACGATAAAACACAGCAGTATCCACTTGATTATTTTAGCTTTGAAGAAAATGGAAAAGTGTGGTGGTTTGATGTTCGCACTATTGTAAAAATATTGGAAGAATCGATTGAACCGCAAAATCCATATACGCGAGTACCATTAACGATTGAAACACGCAGACGATTGCGAGAACTATGTTATAGACGCAAAAAGTTTGGTTATCCAATTCATTACAAGAATGATAAATTAATCACTCGATTTGAATATATTGATAAAATCTGGCTTTTGGTTTCACAAATTTTAGATGAAAACGGCTTTTCAGGTATTCATCCACAACTATTGTCTTCGATGAGCATTCATCAACATATACTGCTTCTATCGTTATTTTTGAAGGAAATGAAGATTTTGGCATGTGAACATGTAAAATCTGGTTCTAGACGCCATAAGTATGTTGTGTGGATACGAAGAGTCTTGGATAGACTCTATGACTCAAACAATCCGGATGTTGATGTTGTAAAACTGTTTTTCACAATTTTTCAGGATTCCAAGAATCCATATCCGTACTGCTTCATATTTGCCAGCGCCCTATACAAGATGTGATTTAAACAGGTCAGAATACATAGTAGTATAACAACTGCGTTAGAAATGGAGGCAACGAAGACTATTTCTAAGACAAACAAGATGGTCAAGAAGAGCGCTGCTGCCCCCACTGAGACTGCTACCACCAATGCCCCCGCTGCCACCCCCCGTGCCCGCAAGGCCGCCGCCAAGGCCGAGGTGACGGTTCCCACGACGCCCGCCGCTGCCCCGGTTGTTCCGGCTGAGGCTGCCGCTGCCCCCCGTTCGGCGGATGCCGTTCTTTCGAGCCTCCAGGAGTCGCTCCGTGCCCTGAGCTCGGATGTCTCGTCGCGCCTTCGTGCCGCCATTCATGAGGCGCAGGAGGCGGTGAAGGCCCTGAAGCGCACGGTCCGTGACTCGAAGCGCCGCCGCCGTGTCGACCCGGCTGAGCTGACGCCGGAGCAGCGTGCGGCCTGGGAGGCGCGCCGTGCGAACAACGCGTTCCTCAAGCTTCGCCCGATTTCGGATGAGCTCTCGACGTTCATGGGTCTTCCGGCCAAGTCGCAGCGCTCGCAGACGGATGTGACGAAGTTCGTTTCGCAGTATGTCAAGCAGCACAACTGCTTTGACCCGAACTTCAAGCGCCGTATCATTCCGGATGCCAAGCTCGCGAAGCTCCTGCGTGTCAAGGATGGCCAGGAGGTGACCTACCTGAACCTCCAGTCGTTCCTGAAGGTCCACTTCATCAAGGCTTGAATATAAATGGCTATCGATGAAATAGGATTGTGTCTAATCGAATGGGCAATCTTTCTCGGATATATTCAGCTTTTCATAATCGCATGTTTCCTTATTTTTTCTAAATAAGGTGGTGGACTCGCACTGCCTTTTTAGCTCAGGGGTAGAGCACCAGTTTTGTAAACTGTAGGTCGCTGGTTCGATTCCAGCAAGAGGCAATCCTAATAGCAATCAAACGACTTCTATTAGGAGACATAGCTCAGTAGGCAGAGCGTGTGACTGTTAGAAACGACAGTTAATCACAAGGTCCTCAGTTCAATCCTGAGTGTCTCCGGTGAACACTATCACCAAAGCGTTTATAGTTCAGTGGCAGAATACAACCCTTCCAAGGTTGAAACATGGGTTCGATTCCCGTTGGACGCAAATCCCATGCTACTTGACATTACCCAATGTTCAGTTTGCTGTATGGGAACTGGAATCGTAGTATAGTTGGTTAGTACAGAGGGCTTTGAACCCTCGAACATCGGTTCGAATCCGGTCGGTTCCTATATGAGACTCAAATGATGTTTCATATAGAAAACGAATTATATAGTATTAAACACATCGATAGTATAGTTGAAAATGCCGCCTCAAAAGAACGCAGGAAATCGTGGTGCCAAGAAAGATACTGGCGTGTCTTTCAAGAATCAAAAGTTTATTCGTGATTTGATGTCCGACCTTAAAGAGGATGGAGCAGTAGATGATGTGTATGTTGGTCGTGTTACCAAGCGTCTAGGAAATGGCCGTATGGAAGTCTTCTATATCGAAGATGACCGTACAAAGCTTATTACTTCTCTAATTCGCGGAAGCTTTCGCGGTCGTGGTAAGCGTTCCGTATGGATTGATGTTGGTTCCTTTGTAGCAATTGCTTCAACGGGTGTTGGAGGATCTCTTGCGTTTGAAATTGTAGCGGTTCTTACACCAAGTCAAGCACAAGAAATTGGATTGGATCCGCGCATTCTGAACCCCGAAACGAGTGTATCAGAAACCAAAGATGGATTTGAGTTTGACCACGCAGAAGGAAATGATGAAGTAGACATTGAGAATATTTAAAGTTCCGTATCCGTCAAAATTAACTCATTTGGAAGTTCTAAATACAAAATAGTACTAAAAAAGGGAGTCGTTCTTCCATCTAAAACCATAGAACGAATTTTTGAATTTTCAAGAAGAGTCGATAGCAATCGATGAAATAAGGAATCCTGCTTTACAGAATCATGAACTTGAATACGACACACTTTTCCATCCCATCCACACATGTTTCCCGAACATGTTTCTTTGCTTGTGAATTGACCACATGGTGTTCGTATTTTTGATAAGAATTCAGTAGGTTCCTTTGAATGAACAAACTTTACTGTTTCTTCAAACCATTCTTTTAATAACGGAGTAACTACATTCTGCTTTGGAGAGACTTCTTGTAAAGCATAGCGTAGCTCTCGGTAATCTGATTCTAGATCATTTGTAAGTTGAAATAGCAGAAACTCGTATACTTCGGAAGCATATGATATTTCACGATATTCCTCTTTTAATGTTTCCGATTGAGGTCCAAATGCTAATTTTGATTCTCCAAGCTCCGATACTGTTTGAACAATACCAGTTTCAGCAGAAATAGGAATTCGCAGGCCGGATACAGTTAGAACTTCTCCCCCTATTTTTTCTTTAAAGGCATATCCCTTATTAAACTTTTCTGCTATTTTGAGATATGCTTGGACTTGTGCGAACGATGGATAGTCATTCACCTCCGCATATCCGTGAAGTTTTGGTTGTGTGACATCCGGAACTGGCGCAGGCTGGAATGGTAGAATGAATTTTGATTTGGAATAAAATGCTTGTGCGCGCCCAAACGGGTCCATCACAATACTAAAATCATCCGAATCAGAACCTTTCATAATATCCGGAAGCATGTTGAACGCTTGGTCATAGGATGGAACTTCTGTCACACATGCTTGATTTCTTAATCGTTCCACCTCTTTGTATGTAACTGGTTTGAAGGGTGCTTCAAAAATATTTGAATTGTATTCGAATCCACGAGCAATGCGTGTTACATTGCTCAAAATATCAAGATACTCGCCAATTTGTAACACAATAATACCACGCGTTCGTGTACGAGTAAAACGCGTATGGAACATACAGCTCATAGAACCGGTATCAAGCAGAATACGAAACACATCACAGTTTAAAACTTGTGCTGAATATTCTAATTCATTTAATTGTGTTAGCTCCTTCTTTTCAAATGCTTCATCAATTCCAGAAACCAATCGTGTCATATTCTCACGAGCCAATGTATTTTCGTCAAATGGAGAAATGCGTTTTAAAGAGTTCTCAATAGCATCCAAGTGTCTATCACCCGTTGTCTGCCATGTTCGAACAAACGAACATTTCAGTAAGCTTTCAATCGCTTCTCGTGGTTTTGGAATACTTGTTTTTAAATTGAGTAGTTTCGGAAGTGTTTCCGAAGAATGATTCATTCCAACACGAAAGAAGGCTTTCATTCCATTTTGTAATCGTCGTGCGCCTCCCAAGTCTTTGTATGTTTCTTGAAGATTCAACGACTTAATCAAACTGTCGGGAAGATATGCGACGCGATATTCTCCAATATCTGTCTTCGACTCGGTTAAAATATAGTACTTGTCATCGTTAACCTTTTCTGCTTTTTCATTTTTCTTTGCCTTTGATTTTTTGAAACAGCATGGCATAGGACGATTGTTTTTAGGAGATTTGTAATCTACATATCCTGGAAACACAAATCCTGTTTCTCGCTTTATTAACGGAAACTCACGGGGGTCATCTGTTGAATTTGTTTGTAACTTTCCATGACACACGGGACACTTTGTAACACCTCCTTCGTGTAAAAGTTGTGATTCTTGTAATGGTATTTGGTCACGCATACACCAATATTCGGGACATACAATCTTTCCATCCGGATTTTCAACATCCAAAATCTTGTCTTCCGGCTGATTTTCACGCGGGTCATATGGAGTTCCAGCAAGTCGTTCTAAATCTTTTTCAGACAATGAAATCGGTTGATGTTTTTGTTCACACTTTTTAGGATACAATAATGCGGACTGATGAAAGGTTTCGGGGTCAAATTGCTGTAATCTGTTTTTAAAATAGTTGTATGTTGTTCCTTGACGCTGGTCTGTGGAAATCTTCTGAACTTCCTCTTCTTCGGATTTTAAAGTTTGTGTTTCTGTTTTTATTTCTTCCTCTTGTTCTGCGTATCCAAACAAATCAGCATACTCATCTACAAGCGCAGCATCCACATCTACTGTTGTTGTGGGAACTATCGACGACTCTACACTAACAGTTTCTCTGCGTTTTGGACATACTTTTTCAATATCATCCGCATCCGGACTTGATAGAATGTAACGCAAAATATTCGCATACTGCATTGACTTTTCAAGATTTGAAGCAGATGACATCAGAACAAAATCGGGTCCTACACGCAGAGTAGGAAACCCGCGAAAGGCTTTGTCTGTGAGAGATGGGTCTTCTTCCAATCGTGCTTCTATTTTTTGAATTAATACTCTCGCATCTTCCAGAGGAATTGAAAGGTCTTCTGATACTTGCTGAGGATTCACAGCATAATTGTCACGCATAAGTTGAAGTAGTTTCACTTCAATCGCAGAAATACCATCATTTGAATGGTCAGAACGAAGCAAACTAAACTGTGCTTTGGATTTATCAGAAATGTCGAAGACTGATGAAATACAGTTAAAGCGTCGTAAATCAAATTCTTCTAACTTCTTAGAATACTTCGCGTAAAATGAGACATCTTGTAAATCCCATCGTCGTTTGTCCAAATCTGCCTTTTCAATGAATGGAATAATCGCATCAAATGTTGAAATCCAGTCTGCTACACTCTTTTGAAGTTCTTTGAGTGTTTCCTTATTTCCTTCTGCTCGATGGGTAGAAATGACCATATCCTTTTCGGTAATGGCTACTCTATCAAAATCATGTTTTGTAGTTCCGCGAAATAGAATGAGTGTTGGAATATTGCGAGACGGTTTTGTCAATGACCACCATGTGTTCCATACAGACATATCTACATACTGCTTCTTGTTGTTTGGGTCTTCTACGAAAAACTTATGACGGCTGACCTGTTCTTTGGATGTAAAGTATCCAATGTATGGAGTCTCTTTGGACACAGTTAATCCGTAAAAAATTTGTTCAAATCGTGTTCGCACTGCGCTTCCAAAACTGGTTTCAATCCAAGGAATGTAGAATCGAGTGCGTATAATTGTGGTAGAACTCGGTTCAGGTGAATCCAACTGTAAAAGTCCTTCCAGTAACTTTGAATTTTTATCAAGCAGACGAATGGATTCTTCTGAAAGAAGTGTGGGTGTTGTTGTTCGAAATAGTGGAAAGTATATAGGCATATTTCCTTCTGCTTTTTCAGAGTACTCTAAAACCATAAATTGGTCAACATTCTCTGCTGTAAAGAAACTCGAAAGAAGCATGGTTGTTTGCGGAATTGGAAATCGCGCAGCAGGAATTCGCGAAACCACGGAATCAATCTCCAATGGAACCACAAATGATTTCAAGTCTTCTACGCCCAGAATACGGTACTCAATAAAATCAGATTCAGGAGAGTGTATTTGTTTCAGAGACTCAGGGACAGTCATCCATTCATCGCGGTCATAGGACTCGAACGGAACCGATGTGTTTGGAAATCTGTATTCAAGCTGGTAGGATTGAAACGGTTCTTTCTGTAAGGGCTGACCATTGTAGGAAAGGCGTTCAAATAGAATTTCCCAGTTTCGAGGATTTTGCGAATAGTAGTCTTTTGGTAACTTGACACCAACCAAAATAAAAAGACGGTCAGGATGTATATCTATGGACTTCGCAATCTGCTGACGAACTGTGTCAATTGAATCATCATCAAAAAATGAAGCAGTATACTTATTTTTTGAAGTATAGTCTGTGACTTCTCGTCTCAGCATCTTATTCATTAGATCGGAGAATCAGTAATGGTCATACCGCAATACGGAGTTGGACTATGTGAATAATTCACAGGAGTATAAATTTGAATACTCGATGCGTCATGTAATATTCGTCTGAAATTTGCCCAAAATTCAGGAGTGTGTCCTACTGTCGTTGTCATCAAATGCGCCATCTCGTGAAGAATCACAAACATAATCGTATTCGTATCAACCAATTTGAACGGCGGCGCCTTGTCACGCAAACAAACAACAATCTTATCTCCCTTGTTTTCCGAATAGGATGTCGAATCGGATTCTAAATCATTCTCACACATATTGTCGGGTTTAAAGCGTTCTATTAAAATAGCAACGCGTGGGTCAGATGCGGACGCTGGGTCATCTCTGTAATGTTGAATTAACTTTTCAAGATTTCCGCGTATCTCTGCCATTTTTTCACAGGCTTCCTGCTTATCGGCTAAGTTTTGAACTTGGTATTCACGATTATCTTTGCGGCTTCGCACGGAGACCAGATTTTTAGGCCCTCGTGTAACAGCATATGCGATTGCGATTCCACTACCAAGCAGAACTGCGGGTATCATTACTTAAATGAAAAATTTTTTGTTTTTTAGTCCAACTCAACTAGTCGTTTCTGGGCCAAACGGATTTGTTCATCGAAATACACACACCACTCTTGCATAGTCTTTTTTTCTTCCTTTGACTTACACTGTGTGATACATATCTTCATGTCATCCCGCTTTTCCTTCAGAGTAACCAGTAGAGATTGAATATTGTCTTTCTCCATGTTGTCAAAGCATACCCATCCTTGGACCTATTAAATCCATTTTCAAGCGTCAAGGCCACGCTTGAAGGGGTTTGCCTCAATCGTCGTGTTCAGGAACGGACCGACCTTCACCTGCGGATTCGGGTTCTCCGAGCGAATATCCCACGACGCATTGCGGTTGGTCTGCGAGACGCCAGCAAGAGCCGTATTGGTATGGTAACCAGCATCAAGGAAATTCTGGCCCTTGAGGTCACCCATACCGGCAGGATTCACAGCAGCCCACGAGGCACCGAGTTCACCCTTCGGCAGGAGTTCGCTGGGCGTAAGAGTGGTCTCCGTGTAGGTGGACTGCGACGCCGGATGACGACCCTGAAGATTCTCCGACGGCTGTTCATTACCGCCCGCGCTGTACGCCATCTTTCCAAGGGGGCCGCTGTCGGCGAGAGGACCCTGAACACCAAGAGCACCCTTGAGCTGTTCCATGCCCTCACCAATGACACCCTTAGCGGAAGAATACGAAGTTAACAGATAGGCGACAACAACGATTCCTCCAAGAACAAGTGCTAAACGAGTTGTCTGCGAAGTTCTCATTCTCCGATTTATATCCAAACGAAGACAAAAAACAATGAAAAAGCATCCCTTTGCCGACCCGATTTCTTTTTTGTCGTCGCCGGAATTCCAAAAATATTTCGAACAGAATATTCTTAGGCCGATACTTTCAAAGGTCTTTTCCTACCTCTACCCCTACATCCTCGCCTTCACCTTCCTCTGGGTTATCATGTTTCTTTCCACTATCATCATTCTCGTGATTCTTCTGCGGGCTAGGATATAGAATTTCTTGTAGTTGTTGTCTGCGATACTTCCACATATTTGGAATACCCCTCTCTTTGGCTTGAATACGCAATTCGGCGAGAGTTAACTTTTCAATTACAAGTTCCTTTGGTAGCTCAGGCATCGTCAAGAGTTGAATGAGTTCATGCCGACTCTTGATGTAATATTGCTTAATTTTGCGTCCTTTCGGAAGGTCCCGCGCGACCTTCTTCAATTCCGCCAGTGTCATAGTATGATACTCCATTCTGCTTACAATCCGTATTCTTTCAACAAGGAAATCCGTTTTAAATAGATAATGGAATCCAATGTTGTGAACATGGTTATCTTCGCGGTGGCTACAATCGTAGCCATCATTGTAAGTTTGTATTTGTTTGGTTTGAGTAGAGTTCAATATTTGAAACAACACTGGACAGAATACAGATGTAATCCAATTTATATGCCGATGGCAGGAATGGTTGGAGATGATATCGTTTCAAACTTCACAAAATGTACGATGAAAGGATTCCAAGATTACGCTGGATTTATGATGGACCCATTAATGGCAGAGTTTTCAATCGTAAATGACACGCTCAGCGAAGTTGGTGGCGCAATGAATTCTATGCGCACAATGATGTCTTCTACGCGAAATGGATTCTTAGGAATTATCGGAGCAGTCTTTGGTAAGATTCAAAACTTAATTAGCCAGTTTCAGTACATTATTGTGCGTATGCGAACACTACTGAGCCGCATTGTTGGAACTATGCTTTCATTCATTTACATCTTCTACGCAGGAATGGAAACAGGAACATCTGTCATGAACGGACCAATTGGTAAAACAGTATCCTTTCTCTGCTTTGACCCCAGTACACTAGTTGTATTGAAACAGAACCGTGTAGTTCCAATGAAAAATTTGAAAGTTGGAGATGTTTTATACACAGGTGAGAGAGTGACTTCAACATACAAGGTAAACGCAGATGGAGTTGATATGTATCATCTTGGAGGAGTTGTAGTTTCCGGAAATCATAAAGTCAGATTTGGAGATAGTTTTATCAAAGTACGAGAACATCCACTCGCACAAAAAATGAGAAATATGTACACCTATTTATCCTGCTTTAATACCGATACACACCGCATTCATCTGCGTGGAATTGAATTCTTAGACTTTGTTGAATCTGAAAAGGTCTTGCCAAGTATTTCTTCGGATATTTCTCTTGAACTTGAAAATGGAGAAACACTTCCCATTCAGTTTGCCGATATTGGTATGAAATTACAGTCTGGTTCAAAGATTGTGGGTATTGTGAATCGCATGGATGGATATCAGTTAATTACAGATTCGCACTTCTTTACAGTTGTAAATAAAGATGGAGGAAAACGCGTGATGGGAGATGAACTTGTATATTCTATGTAAGGTATAATGTTGTGGCTCTTCTTTGGATTGCCACTTTTGGCATTATTTTTAATGTTCTGTATACACGCATACAGTTCATTGGATAAAGTCAAAAGTAACTGGGATACATACAGATGCCATCCGGCATATATTCCGTTTGCGAGTCTCATAAAACCAGATGTAAGTGTCTCCGATAACTTCACACACTGTATAGACCGCATGGGAAATGATGTGTTTGCGATTTTACTTGAACCAATCAATGCTCTGTTTGGTCAGATTCACATGTCTCTCGCAGAATTGATGAATCCACTAAAACTCTTTCGTGAACTCTTTGGTCGCATTCGGAAATTCATGTTAAGCTTTGCGACGGCTACATTTTCCAAAATTACTGCCTCAATGAGTGTGTTTGTTCACACACTTATCAAGATTCGCGATGTTCTCAAACGATTTGTTGGAGAAGGCTATATTGCCGCATTTTTAGTGAATACAGGTGTTGATTTCATTATGTCATTCGTGTATCTCTGTATTTCGATTATTAAAGGATTTGTGTATGCGTTATTGGCGATTTCCATTATTTTAGCGTTGTTTCAACCGGAATTGCTTGCCGTAGCAGTTATGTTGGCATCTCTACTAGCAGCTTCGGGATTCTAAAAAATCATGCGTGTAGTGATAATAAAGATGGATAAGACGAGTCTAGTTCTGGCATTTTTAATTGCCGCAGTCCTCGCCGGACTTTTTATTCGTATGCGCGCAGGCGTTCCAGGTCGCGAATCGTTTATGCAGCAGGAAGCGGGAATGCCTCTTGATGGACAGGGTATTGGACCGTATGACCAGGTGAGTGTTGGTTCAGTTTCTGGATGGGCTGCCACGGAAGCCGCGCCGATTGACACATCTCTCCCGTCGCAGGCTGATAAGAGCAATGAGTTCATGTTAATGGTTGGTAACAAGGTAGACCCCGATTGCTGCCCCGCCGCCTTCAATACAGACACTGGATGCGTCTGCTTAACGGAACAAGACAAGGACTTATTCGCACATCGTGGAGGAAATCGTGCGTAAAATGTTTACATGATTTGAATACACTTAAAATAAATGAACCCAACGGAAGTATTTAAAGACTTCGTTGATGGAATTGTAAGAGCATTTCCATCAAGAACATTTACGCCAAATTTAGATTTGGACAAAGCCGTTGCCGAAATAGAAGACCAGTTTTATCCGAATGTTCTTCAAATTATACGAAAAGATGTTACCTTTTTTGAATCTTCGAGAACGGTATTTAACATAAATTTATCTGAATTGTTTGGAATATCTCCATTAGTTAATGAAAATTTATGGTCAGGAATCGTCTCTTGTATGGTTGTATCCTTGTTTCACGGTGACCCAAAGAATAAAATTGGAAAGGTATTTGATGTTGTAAAGAACATATGGTCTTCAACAGATTCTACCAATGCCGAAATTGACAGCATTCTAAATGATGATAGTACAAAGGGAAAGTTCCAAGAATTTTACGATATTATCAAGGATACCAAACTTTTAAAAACTATTTTACAGTTGGTTAAGACACTTGATTTTTCAGATCTTAATCTAGAATCAATTTCAAATGAGAAATTTTTAGAATATATACAGAATCCTGAAAATCCGGAGTTAAAGAAAATTGTTGAGAAAATGATGGCAAAGGTTCAAACACATATACAAAAATCAAAAATTAATCCGCAGGATTTCCAGCGTGAAATTGAAATGATAAAGGCTCGCGCAATAAGTCTATTTGGCGGTATGCTAAATGGTATGCTTGGAGGTCAGCAGGCGGCGGTTTCGTCCTCTGTTCTAATGGGAACTTCTCCTGAGGCCCGTCGTCAACGCATGTTGGCAAGATTACAAAAGAAAGTTCGTGATAAAAAGTAATATGTCGGAACATATCTGGTTTCAGGATCCAAGTGTGTTATTCTCACCAGACACATGGAATAAATTCGTCCCTACAAAGGCCATGACGACAACAGAGGCTCTGAACTCTGTTGTACGCTTTTCAGTGTATTTTTCAGTCATTCTGTTTTTTGCGACTGGCGTGAGTGGATACATCCTTGCGATTCCGACCGTAATGGCAGCTACGATTGTTCTTCACACACTGTTTCCGAATGGAAAGACACTCGAAACATTCTTAACAAAAGCAGCAGAAGGTAAGTTTACAATGCCGACAGCAGCAAATCCATTCATGAATCCTCTGCTTACAGAGATTCAAGATGACCCGAATCGTCCCGATGCCGCCCCCACCAATCGCAAGGATGTAAAGGCCGAAATCTACAAGGCGTTCCAGAAGACTTCGGACATGTATATGGATACTACGGATGTGTTTGACCAAGCACAGGCTATGCGCACATTCCACACGCTACAAGGCGCAACGATTCCCAACGACCAAGATGGATTCCTCAAATGGCTCGCAAAGGGAGTGGACGAGCCTGATTACTCATCTGCTCCTCCGGCTCGATATGGCAAAGTTCTCAATGAAGGATATGTTCATGCGAAGGGCTCGATGAAGGATTTAGCGTCTACGACTACGAAGCCGGCGGGTACGGTGCCGTCGGGTCCTCTTCCGGCCCGCGCCTCCAAGTAACTTCTTTTTAAGTTCGTCTTTTGACATTTCACCACTCGCAGATGCGACTTGTTTTCCATTCTGAATTTTACGAAACTCGGGAAATCCAGTAATTCCAAGTTCTGATGGTACAAACTCACTTTCTACTCTGTAAAACTTCATACTCGGCAGTTCCTTTTGGAGTTCCGCGTATGGCTGTTTCATCGCTTCACAATGTCCACATCCATCCAGATAAAAGAATAGAACAGTAGGCTTCTCTGCTTTCATGAGGTCTTGAACCTTTTTCGCGTCTGCGACTTCCATTATGTAAAACGGATTTTATTTGTCCACTGGATGGCTGGGTAAACACAATGGGATTTATCAAGAAGATTGACGCACGTGATGCGCCACATGAAATTGAGATTCATCGTATTGCGGAATCGTATGGATTTGCTCCTAAGATTCTAAATGTACGCGAGGGAAACCGAAAATGGTTCGTAGAGATGGAACATTTCGGAGACTGTTCGGATTTGGCGTGTATGTATGGCGACAAAGAAGAAGACATTCCGGAAGAAATTTGGGAACAAATTCGTGATATGGTTCAAACTCTATTTACCGAAGAGGGCATTGAATATCTTGATGTAACTCCGTATAACTTTGTGGAAAATAAAGAGGGTAAACTTTACATGATTGATTATGGCGATGCTCGGTATTATGATGAATCTGTTGGAAGGGATTGGTTTCTACAAGAATTTCTGGACGATGAAGTTAATATGTGGAATCCGGATTTCCGTTGATATAATAAATGGAAAAACACTGGGCAGGATATATGAGCGCACTGAATAAACAGTTCATTCCAAAATCATCTATGAATCCGCAGGATATTTATCAAACGAGCGATTCTCGTATTGGAGTGTCTGGATTTTTAGATTTAGCACCCAAGCAGCCGCAAATACAAGCTCGATATGACGCAATGTCAGGAGAATGGCAAGGTATTGCTGCTACAAACAAGGCATTATCAAACAATCTTTTTTCCACAGATGCGATGCCGCTTCAAAATACTCCTCAGAAGAAGTAAATGTCAGCGGATATTGTGAATTTAATGTTGACACTTCGAAATCAGATTAAGATTTATCACTGGCAAACTATGCAGTTTTCCCGTCATAAAGCAACAGATGATTTGGTTGGAAAATTAGATGAAAATATTGATAAGTTTGTAGAAGTCTATATTGGAAAGTATGGTCGTCCAAATTTTACATCAAGAACCGGAACAATTCATATTCGCAATTTTCACGATAAGCAGGGTCCAGCGTTATTACAAGAAGCAGTGGATTGGATGGTTCACACATTACCGAAAAAACTCAAAAGCACAGATACTGAACTTTTGAATATTCGTGATGAAATTGTAGCAGACTTGAATCAGACTTTATATCTGTTCACCCTTCATTGAGGCGGTTGAAGAGCGGAAAGAAATGACTGAACACTCGCATTATACGATGAAAACTGTGAAATAATTTCCGAATGCTTTGCCGATAGAACTGTACTATATGCTGTTTTTACAGTTGGATTAGTGATAGTGTTATAATCCGCAACCAGTAGTCTGTAAACAGATACAGGTTGCGCAAGATTTGGTGGAAGCTGAGGAATTCGCTGAGGAAAGGTTATGGTTCCAGTAGAACCAGTTGTTCCGCTGGGACCTGATGTTCCGCTAGGACCAGTTGACATTTACTATATTAAAATTGTTTCGTTTAAACTTGTATCACGGGCTCTAATTCAATTGAATATGCAAATGATGTTATGTTAAAATCAATAGAAGAATCAAAATAATTACACACATATATTTGTGGTTGATACGAGACAATAGATCCAATAGATCCAGTTAATACATTAAATGTATCAATAAATGTTCCAGAGCCATAATAGGATGCTCCATAATTCAAAGATGTTAGTTGTACCATGTATGGTGTGTTATTATTAAATAATGTTGCACTTGAATTACCAAATAGTAAATATATTCCAAACGAGCTGTCCGCATCAGTTGTAATCGTAAATTTAAATGTTATTCTATATAGATTTTGACTGCTATCTGTTTGAATATAAGAAAACATAGCGCCATCATCTATTTCCGTACTATTTCCAATATTTCCAGATTGATTCGAAATAAATACTGGAATGTTCAAGTTTGTTAGTAGCGGATATGGAAATGTTGAATTGCTATTGTAACCACTAATTGATGATTGCGGAGCGCTACTTGTAATATCTGGAATCATATACGCAGCCGGATTTGTTAAAATTACTCCATTTCCAACACCGCCACTTGCTCCTGTTACAAAATTTTGGTCGTATTCCAATACACCATATACTGCTATTTCTGGTCCACTTGAATTAGCTCCATAATTATCATAAAAACATTCACTATTGGATTGATTATTTATATACAAAATATATCCGTTTAAATCTAGAGCTGCACTAAGTTTCACTTTTCCAGAACTTGAATCTGTTAATGTATTTCCATTTAAATTCAGTGTGGAACCAAGTGTTACTGCTCCAGAATTTGTATCTTCTAGAAGAACACCATTCATATTAAACGCAGATATAGTAGGATATAACGAGAATATACCGGAATTTGCCGTAACTGGAACTACATACGGATCCATAGGAACTAAACTACCATATTCTTGTGGTGGACTCCAATCAATTGTTAACCCATAACCACCATTACTCTGATAATAACGAACATCAATTGTATGTATTCCAGCTGTTAGAGTTACAATAACTGTATATGGAGTTATTCCTTGATTCTTCCATCCATCTCCGTTAATTGGATCTGTATGTTGTGTTCCGTCAATAAAAATGGCATTACCATCATCAGACGATACTTGAAATTCAACATCATAATCTTCTGATAAATAAAATTGTCCCCGCACACGCATAGCAAAGTAATTAAATGAGCCACTAGTTATTGTTGAAAGTACTGAATTGGACGGCATTGGAGTTAAACTAACGATTGTTTGGGCAGGCGTTCCCCATGTTGTATAATCAGGAGTTAGTGAATTTCCAGATATATCAACAGTCCAAATATCAATCGTATAACCGCCTAAATATCCAATATTACTTCCCGGTCCAGTCGCTCCCGTAGAACCTACATCTCCGGTATAGCCAGTAGGGCCAGTAGCACCAATAGAACCAGTGTATCCTGTATATCCCGTATAACCAGTAGCGCCAATAGAGCCAACGGAACCAGTAGGTCCAGTAGCACCAATTCCAGTATACCCTGTATATCCTGTATAACCAGTAGCACCAACAAATCCAGTAGGTCCCGTAGATCCTATTCCAGCATACCCAGTATACCCTGTATAACCAGTAGCACCAACAAATCCGGTAGGTCCCGTAGCACCGCGTCCAGTGTATCCAGTAGCACCAATAGAACCCGTAGGACCCGTAGAGCCGCTAGAACCAGTAGGACCAGTAGCACCAATTAATCCATCTGGTCCTTTAAAACTGGCAATAAATTCCCAATTGCTCATTTCAGTTATATAAACTATATAGTACGTTGTGTAACTTATTAAAGGTGGGTTTGAGTAAACACCACAGAAACATCAAGATTTGGTTGAATTGGAGTACTCGGTATGGGCGTTATGCTAAGAGTATAATTGGTGTGAGTATTCTCAACCGTAACATCTTGTAGAACAAGAACAGGTAAGTTTGCGTTATAATCAACTAAATCAACAGTACTATCATTATTCTTGGCTGATACAAAAATAGATGATGTTACTGAATAGGAATTACTCGTATTAACTTCATTATTGACTTCGATTATCTGTAAGCTAGAAAACGATGGATCATAGCCGTTATTAATAGTATGCTGGTAAGATAGATATAATGCTAAGGTTCTAGGACCATTCTGTGAAACAAAATCAAATCCATACATATTTGAAATGTCTATTCCAGACACAGTTGATAAATAATATCCACTTTGCGGGGAAATGTATGTTTCAGGAGCTATGCTTGAAATGATGATAGGATCAGAACCAATGTTTCCATTGTAAAGTGCTGAAATCACACCATTATTATATGTAATGCCCGACGAGTTCAATACAGACGTGTCTAATGTAATACTGTTTGTTGTATTTGTTGTTGAACTAGATATACCCTCGAATGAAATAATTTGAGTGTACGGTAGAGGATTAATTGTATTATTTGATAATAAAAATCGAAGTGGAGATACTGAATTTGACGGACCGATGTATGAAATATTGCTCGGTGTACCGACCGGAAACAATGTTGCCATATACAGCGTATTTATATCATAAGCAAAAACAGACGTCGGATTACTACCCACCTTTGTGGTTATACCATTTCCAAGTGCCAAAAACACTCCTGAAAGATATGGGCTATATGCGCCAATATTAACATAAAATGGTGTCATCACATTTCCAGTGCTTATCGTAATCTGAGATGAATTAGAACTATTATATCTAAATTTATAGATCACTAAATTTGTAGTAGCATTTATCTCAAAGTTTGGTATTCTTGTTACTGTATTACTATTCTGATAGTATGAAACAATCGCATTATAATTCTGCGATGGGTTGTCAAAATAATTAAACACAATGGAATCCAAACTATAAAATCCAGAACCAGATGTGCCTAAATTAAACCATAAATTTCCAGTTAAAATATCTAGATAATAGTCACCCAGTCGGCCCGGAAATGTAACCGGTGGGTTATCAATTCCGTTATAAATAATTGAACCTGTTATACCAATATCACCAGTAGCGCCTGTATAACCAGTATAACCAGTATAACCAGTATTTCCAGTATATCCAGTATATCCCGTTGGACCAGTACATCCAGTCGGACCTGTATAACCGGTAAAACCTGGGCTGCCTGTGTAACCCGTATAACCAGTGTATCCTATGGAACCTGTTTGACCAGTAGGACCAGTGAATGATTGACCGTTAAATGCTCCACCTAACTGGCTCCAACTGGTTGCACCGACATTGTAATAATACAAATACGTCTCACCAATTGTCGGGCTTCCAGAAGCATTATCAACAACGAGAACAGACTCACCTGGGGCTATCGCAGGAGGACCTTGTAGTTGAGTATAAATAGCATTGCTAACAGATCCGACTGTACCTGTCGCACTAATTGTAAGATTCCAATTTGCGTATCCGGTTGATGAAATAGTAACCGAACCAAGTGGCTGGAAATTACTACCCGGAGCACCTTGTTTACCGGTATACCCTGTATAACCAGTTGGACCAATTGTACCAGTGTAACCAGTTGGACCTGTAAAGCCAGTATAACCAGTATAGCCGGTAGAACCAATAAAACCAGTGGGGCCAGTATATCCGGTATATCCGGTATAACCAGTATAGCCTATATATCCTGTTGGACCAGTATATCCAGTATAACCAGTATATCCAATATATCCAGTGGGTCCTGTATACCCTGTCTTACCGGTATAACCAGTTGCGCCAGTATATCCCATAGGTCCTGTATAACCCGTCTTACCGGTATAACCAGTTGCGCCAGTATATCCTGTATATCCAGTGTAACCGGTATAACCAGTGGGTCCAGTAGAACCCGTAGCACCTTGGAGTCCCTGTAATGTAATACCAGTGAACTCCCAGATACCAGACATTTTTTAATATTAACAAACGAGCATTTAAATCTATAAGATTACGCATATGCGTTCAGAGCAATTTGACGAATACGACGATTTCCTAAATCAGAAAAATATATTGTTCCATCTGGACCTGTTGTAATTCCATATGGATGATTTATTGGAGAACTTGAAGCGTACGCACCTTCTGCTCCAACACCATTTTTTCTGAATGCAGTCTCAACTGGTACCGATCCAATTTGAGTTGTATCTGATCCGTTTGTTTGATTGTATTGAATTAATCCTGCTGGACTATTGTATATTATACCGCCGTTTGCGTAATAATACTGCGATTCTACATTTGGAAACGATAATGATACTTCTCGCACATTACTTGTATTTCCACCATCAACTGCTGAGCCAAGCATAGCAGCTATACGGGTTAAATCTGATAATATTAACCCGGCAACTGATTGATAAACACCAGTAGAACCATATGGATTTATATGTATAGTATCGTTTACATCCTTTGTAACTATCGTGATGTTGCCATTTAATAAATTAATTGAACGAATACTATTATCATACATATCTGTTACGTACATGTAATCACCTGATATTGTAAGACCAACGGGAAGTAGTAGTGTAGCAGAAGCTGCTATCATGTTATTTCCATTATTTCCAGGCGTGATTCCACCATACACAGATGCTGCTGTTTTATTACCATTAAATTGTGTTGCTGGAACTTCGTTTGCAATCAACTTAACAGCTCCATATACTAATCCCGTTAATGATAATACCCCAAGTCCTGCGGTTACCGAGTTTTCGAAAGTAAAGATTGTTTTTGATCCAGGTGCCGCAGCTGCTTGAATAGTTGATTGCGCGGTTTGTGCATTAAGTAGAGGATTTGATACTATGGTTGATGTGTTCGGATTTTGCGCTACAATATTTAAATCTTGTAAACCGTTATTGGTACCTAATCTTTGAATAGTGGGGGGGGAAGCCGGAGTAACAGTAGTTCCTGTTGAAACAGGTGGTGTTTGAATAACAGACGGTGGTACTGCGTCTATTGGTACATTAGCTATGCTTGGTGCTGGGGGAGCTGGTAATGGTCCTGGTGGTAATGTTGTAGGTCGCTGTGGAATTATAAGTCCAGCATATCTTTGCTCTACAACACTTCTATCCAATTGCACTATTTCACCAATGATTATATCTGCTTGGCGCGCCTGTGCTTGCACCGCAGCAGCACGTGCCTGACTGACCGTAGCCCCCTGAGATACAGCTGCTATAACTGCCTGGTCATGAGCTTCTCCGAGTCGCTGATCTACTGTGACAATATGTTCTGTTTTTTCCCCGGTATATATCCACCTAAGAAGATTTTCATAACACGTCTGTTGGTAAGCAGATTCTGCGCTTGCCGTGCTCAATGCTTCCTGTGAAGCCGCGATGTCTTCTTCAAGGGAGACTGATAGATAATCAACTCTAGCTTGTGCTTCTGCGATAGTCATTGTGGTTCCTGAACCAGCTCCAGCTCCTGATCCAGCTCCAGCTCCTGATCCAGCTCCAGCTCCTGATCCCGATCCTGATCCTGATCCTGATCCAGCTCCTGATCCTGATGCCGCTGCTGAACTTTGTGCTGCTTGTTCTTGTTCGGCTAATGCCTCGTATGCCTGTTGTAGTGTTGCTTCTTCTTCGACTATCGCGTCTGATGCTGCGTTTGCTGTATTTCGATATAAAGTTGCTACTGCACCGGATATACCACTGGCAGAATTTACTGCATTTTTCATAACTTTCCAAATGGGAGACAGGATTTTTCCAATTGCTATACCGGTAAGATCGCCGGCGAGGGATTCACCAAGAGCAATACCCATCGCTTTTACGACTTCATCTGGAGGGTCTCCAATGGCTGAGATTCCAGCACCAACAACTGCTGTCGTTGCTGATATACTTGTCGATATTACTGCTGTTAAGAAAGGTGTAGCTGCGAGGTCCCCTATTCCTATCACCATGGATGCGATAATACCAACACCTGCTATCACCATTCCAAAAATTTGAGTCCATGTATAAGGTTGTGGCGGTGTTACATTGCTGATTCCAATCCCGTTATAGTTCCATAATCCAGCATATAATACATATTCTCCATCCAAATTAATCATCCATATTGCGTGATTACCGGCATCTGCGATATATATGTTGTCAGCATAATCGATTGCTACATTCGTTGGGCATATAAATAGCATGTTCGTCGAACGTCCAAATGGACTTTCGGGACATCCTGGAAAACAGTTTGAATCTCCACCACCATACATAAACCATTTCGGGCGTCCTTGATTTCCATTTGTTGTATCAACCGCTATGATACGGTTATTTCCACAATCTGCTATGAACAAATACCCATAATATACACTCTCCGCAACATTGTGTAGATACAATAGTCCGGGATAACTGAAGGTTAATCCCGATAGTGTTCCATTGTCTGATGGAATAGTAATTCCACTTGAATTAATAGAACCAGCCAATATAGTTACGTTATTTGTTACAGCCGTCCAAACACGAACACAATGCTTTTGAGTATCTGAAAAATACACATTACCATCAATATCACATGCAATACCAGTTGGATTTCCCAAACTTACATTCTGTGGACTAATTGGAAGTCCAGCAGATTCATCCGATGTTGTATTCCCTGACCCATTTCCAATGAAAATAGAAGCGGTTGTAAAATTGTACGTATCATATCCGTTGGGTGCTGATGATGCTCTCGGTAGTTTTAGAATTACATTATGATACGCATCTACGACATAAACATTATACTGTGTGCTCGAATTTAGTATATTGTTATAATCCGTAGCGATCGCAACTGGATAGTTTGTTGAGTTTGCATCATTATAGTATGTTCCACCATTTCCAGTTATTGCAGTTGGTGTTTTTATCGTATTCATAATTCCAAGCGCATATTTGTCTCCATAAAATGTCGTATCATTTGTGTTTACGGATACGTCTGTGATAGAATACAATCCAGCACAGGGTGGATATCCAATTATGCTATTATACAAATCAGTTTTTGTGAGATAGACGGTTAATTCGATTAGACCTCCATAATGATTTACAATAGACCACGGAGCTTGCATTGGATTTCCGCCTTGAATCACAAGTCCATTGTTTGAATATTGAAATGCTCCCGTATCCAAATCTTTTAAGTACTTTTTAGTTTGATATTGTAGTGATGGCATACCATAATATCCTCTACCGCCATTTGAGAAGAACAGACTAATACTGTATCCAACATTATTAGCATCTGTAAAACCAGGTGGTTTGCTTATCGTCATACCAACATACATCGCATCTACTGCGTTCAATGAAATTGTAGGACAAACTGAGTTTTCAATTTCAACCCATGCAAGTTGATATACTGTATTTTTTGGTCTTGATACAAAATTTGCCATTGATGTGATGTACACTGCCCCAGCTATTGTATCCGTTTCATTTACAGGATTCAAAGGCCCATTCACAACAAATACATTGTCATCAACAATTGTTCCATCAATCGCACAAGTTGCATAACATAATTGTCCTGTAAATGTTGTTGTAACAGCACTTCCAGGTGCTGGAATGAACTCATATATATACGGACACTGACCGTTTCCATCCGACCGCGTTCTTGGTGCTGGTCCAGTCGATCCAGAAGCTCCAACTGAATCTGTTGTTGGGATTTCAAGTGTTGGAACGACGATTGAAGCTGTCCAATTTTGAGTTCCACCGTATCCCGAAGATGGATATATGGGGTTATACGTACCACTAGCAAGTGCTGGAGCACCTGTTGTTCCAGAATATCCGGTTGGTGCGCCTGAATATGTAGGGGGTCCAAATGTGGCAGTATATCCAGGTGGTGGAGCAGTATATGTTGAAAGTTGGTCTAATAACGCATTATATGTTAACATATTTTGACGGGCTTGCCCATAATTAAAACGATTTTGAGTATATGTTTGTTGTGCATCAGAATAGGATAATCCACTGTCTAATAACGCAGTCATGCTGTTGTTTTCGAAGGTATTCTTCGCATTAATGTATTGCCCAACATATGTGTTGTACTGATTTAAAACATTATTGAGTGGGAATAACTCGTTTAAGAAATAGGATGAGACTGCTGAATTGAAATTTATAAATGTATTAAATCCGCCAGTAGATGACGTATTGATTACTCTGTTTAAAACATATGAGTTCGCTGGAATAGGTCCAGCATTGTAGTAATATAGTTCTTGGAATGGATTATTTAAATCAATACAATAATCCCCAGGAAGTGCTCCGACTGGAACACCTTGTACTCCATTTATTGTAATTGTCGGAGGCGATGGATCACTTTGTTGATAAAAATTAGCATGTCTTTGCCCACTGGCACCTTGTGCTCCTGATCTACCCGTCTTACCTGTTGGACCCGTAGCTCCTATGTAACCAGTATATCCTGGTAGTCCAATTCCACTTGGACCAGTGGGTCCCTGATAACCACGTGTTCCTGTTGGACCCATCATACCCGTTGAACCACGAGAACCAGGTTGTCCAGTAGGGCCAATCGGTCCTTGTAATCCAGGAATACCAACCATACCCGTCGAACCTGTTGGTCCTGTATATGCCGTTCCTATTGGACCTGTCGGTCCTTTCTTAGGTATGGTATTTGTACTTGTCAACAATAACCACTGTCCTTTTGTAAGATGATAATCTAAGTACGTATTTCCATATACATTAAACGCCCAAACAGATTGATTTCCAGTAACACGGTTTGACCACAATATTAAATCACCCATACGCAAATCTGAATAGTTTATTGTAACATCAGTAGTACCATATATTACTATTCCATCGCTTGTGTTCGTAATAGTACAAGCAACATAGACATCTCCAATAGCTCCAATATACGGAACTACGGCATACCATGTCTCCGAAATTGTAGAGTAACTTGATGTAGAATTATACAAATCAAAATGTGTATATTCTATGATGCTATAAGGATCACTATACTGCGGAACAGATTCGCTCCCTAAATATATGTTATTTTGATGAGGTTCTACTGAAATTGAATAATATGAATTTGATGAATTATATGTGAATACAGTATTCACTGAATACGTTGGTCCAATTCCTGTAAAATTTGTTACCGAATATACGGTTTTTGCGACATCATCAAGAATGTATAATGTAGAACCTTGAAGATATATTGCTGTGAATGTAATACCATCTGTTGTAAATGAAATTGGTCCTGTCAAGGTTCCGGCACTTGGATTAACTTGATAAATACGAGGATATGGTACATGAAACGCTGTTCCTACATCTGATACGAGTAATGAGAAAGTACCACTTGAATCTGTAAATCCAATCAAACATGAAGGACTAATGAATTGAGATGATACTGAAAGTTTTGTAATATTTCCAAATCCTGAACCAACCGCGTTCGTATAATCAAATGGAATACTTAGAATACTTGAAGAAGTTGTACTACTTGTAATAGTACTACCACTACGACCTGTAACAGTTTCAACTGTATTCAAGGCATACATGTAACTTCCATTAAGTACTAAGCTAGTAATTGGACCGATATCAAATGGATTTGATGATGTAAATACATCCCCAAAACCATTAACTCCACTATTTACATCCGTTGTATATTGTCCAAGAACTAAGGTCACATTTCCATCTGCACCAATTTTATAGATAGCTCCAAGATTCGTAGATTCTGAGTGATCTAGAATTTTTGTTCTGGGATAAATTGCTGAACCACCTAGATAGCTATTTCCAAGCTTATCCTGCGTAACCGAATATACAAATATGTTAGCATCGAATGTATATGTTTGATTCCCAACATTTGCAAGATCGGTCTCAGTATACGTGTATCCAGTTATTCCCGGTAAATAGCCACTATTCGGACCAGTATTGTATGGTTTTAGAGTTCCAATATTGGACTGATTCGCAGTTATATCAAATAAATTTGTAGAAGTAGCATCCAAGTCGGATGTTACTTCGGCATAGATACGCATACCGCCTCCACCTGAACCCGTAGATCCTGTACTTCCAACAGGACCATGGGCTCCAAGAAGATGAATACCAGTGTCCAGCCAAGACATTCTTATTAAGTACTTGTTAATTTTATTGTATTTGCTCCGAGCAAACTTACGTGCGTTGTTCCGTTGTATGCGCCGCTTGTTATTACAGATGTTGTGCTATTTACAAAGGATCCTAATTTAGGATACAGTACATCATTGCCAGCCGAGTTTACATAATCTATGGAATAACTTGTATTTATTGGCTGAGAAGAACTTGAAAATCCCAGATTCGCTAAACATCCGTTTATATCATTAAATACAGGCGCTGCTTGTAATGCTGTGGATACATATGAATATGTAAATGCCAAATTTCCTGTAGTATATCCAGATGAGTTTGTAATATTTGTATACGAAACTTGTACTCCAAAAAGCCCAAGAAGTGAACCGGAAGCACTTATTGCTTGTAAAATTGCCTCCAGAATCATACTATACAATAGCGATGCTGATGTGTAATAACCGGGTATTAGAGTTACTCTCTCAGACAGAACAGTATCATTTCCTGTTCCAGCAGCTGGCAAGTAATAAATGTCAAAATAATTGTTTGCTACGGTGATATTCACGCCGTAATTTGTTACTTGTACAATTGGATTGATCGCAGTTATGAATGAATTTCCAGAAGTAGACGGAATCGTCAATGGAGTGTATGGAATTCCTGTTGTTAAATTTGTTGAATCCATTACGAGATATACAATTCCTCCATAATACAATTCTGTATATAACCAAATTGGCACTTGTCCGGATGCTATAATTTGTGATCCAGTACTACTGTCATATATACTTATACTGCCCGCATTTAATGTTCCAAGTATAGATGATGATAAACCAGCTGACGCATTCGGAAATTCTTGTGGGAAATTTCCAGCTATACATAGATACAATCCATACAACTGATGTGAAATTCCACCTATGTTTTGCGTAAATTGATTGACCGATATTAAGGTAGCATTTATCATTGGCGGTGTTAGTGAAACATTTACAGTAGGTGGTATAGAACCAACATTTGTGATTGTATATGTTGTTGAACTGGAAAAATATGAAAGAATATTCGTAGACGTAGCAATATAGATTGCTCCACTTGCGTTATCAGTCAAATTAATTGGATTTACAGTTCCACAATATACAATATTTACATTCGGAAATCTAGAATTTATACTAACCGAACCTGCTCCTGATGTAGAAACACTTACTGTTTGACCAAGTGTAAATGTGTATGTCGTCGTTGCTCCAATTGGTGGTACACATCTATAAATATATACTTGGTTAGACTGTCCGATTGCCTCTGCCGGTAAATTTGTTACGATTCCAGTAGAGGGATTTTTATATGTCAATGAATACCCACTTCCACCACTTGTATCCAATTGTTGTAATATGTACGTGTCATTTAAAGATGTGTTGGACTGTAACTGCCACAGTTCACCAGATTGGACATCTATGTAGTAATCTCCAATAATAAGATTTCTAGCTACTGGATTTGAATAATATGTTGAACTAGTCGGAGGTCCTGTCGAATTCACAATAATTGTACCGCGTATTCCTGTAACACCTGTCACACCAGCCGGACCTAGATAACCAGTAGAACCAGTGGGTCCCGTTTGACCCGTTGGACCATATCCCGTAGGACCTGTATAACCTGTAAAACCGGTACGACCTGTGGAACCAGTTGGACCAGTCCAACCAGTCGGACCAGTGTACCCAGGACCAGTAGGACCTGTATAACCAGTGTATCCACACTGTCCCGTGTATCCGGTATATCCGGTAGGTCCAGTAGAACTACGACCTGTTGGACCTGTGCTTTGGATCGCGGTAATTACACTCGATAGCAACCATGTACCAGTAGGATTTCCTGGTGCTCCAGTAGCACAATAGCAGTATGCTGTGTCGTCACTTCCCGTAAGTCCACCATAATAAATCCACAGTTCTGGTCCAAATACTCCTGATAAATCTTTAATAATTGCTCCGTCTCCGTTTCTCGGGGCATCAATAAATCCGCCTTCGTGAATTGTGTCAATATTTGCATTTACAGTTGAACAAACATTGGAACCTGTTGGTCCTGTAATCGCACCAATATAAATGATACGAAGACCTTGTCCAGCAGGACCCTGTGGACCTGCGGGTCCGGTAGGTCCGGTTCTACCGAGTAAATTCAACCCAGTATCAATCCAAGACATTTATATTAGAATTTAACTATTTTTTAAGTATACTTCACCGGAAATTGTGTCTACATATAAATCACCAATTCTTCCTCTTAAAAATGTGATTAAATTTGGATTGCCCCCAGTCGCATACCAATATGTTCCTCTTGAACCCGATAAATTAATACTAAATCTGTCTGTATTCAAATATGGTACTCCGAATATATTTGTTATCTGATTTACTGTCATAATTGAACTTGTAGTTCCATTTACATACGATGATACAATTGCCTCAAAGTGTTTTCTAGAATCAGACAAACATGTAAGTATGACTGTATTATTCGGAGTATATGCTAATCCTAGCGGTAATGAAAACGTAAGTGTTCCATTTTCTGATGGAGTTGTCAATGGTCCTGGTAAAATCGCATAGTATTGGGGTCCAGTTGGACCCGTTGATCCTGTATACCCCGTATATCCAGTAGATCCAAATCCTGTCGGTCCGGTATAGCCAGTATATCCCGTAGAACCACTGGGACCTGTCCAACCTGTTGGACCAGATGTTCCGGTGTATCCTCGCTGTCCAGTGTATCCTGTAAACCCTGTAAAACCAGTAAACCCCGTAAAACCGGTTGCTCCTGTATTTGTAGCAGTTCCGGCAACTCCATGTGGTCCTGTATATCCGGTCCATCCAGTAGGTCCCGTGGCTCCCGTATTTGCCGCAGTTCCCGGTGGTCCTGTATATCCTGTAAATCCAGTATATCCCGTAGTACCTGTAAATCCTGTTGGACCAGTATATCCTGTTCTACCTGTTGGACCCGATGTTCCTGTATACCCAGTATAGCCAGTAGGACCAGTGAAACCAGTGTATCCTGTATATCCCGTATAACCAGTTGCGCCAGTTGCTCCTGTATTTGTCGCAGTTCCAGCAATACCGGGTGGTCCCGTATATCCTGTCCAACCTGTTGGACCTGATGTTCCAGTATATCCACGCGGTCCAGTATATCCAGTAAAACCTGTATAGCCTGTATATCCGGTTGCTCCTGTGAATGCGGCACCACCTTCTAAACCTTGTTCACCTCTTGGACCTGTTGGACCCGTAGGTCCTGTTCCTGAGCTATTTTGAGCCGGTAAATTTGCTATAAATCTACCAAGAATATCATCAGTCCATGTTACATTTGGGTAATCATTTACCTGACTCATCGCAGGAAGCCCATTTATAACTTCAAAAATGTAGGAAGTGGATCCAACAAAGGGGGCTCCACCATCACCAGATGGGTCTATTTTTTGATTTATACCATTGGTATCTTGAATAATACATTGTATAGTATCATTCTGTGTTCCAACGCTTGTTACAGATATAATTTGAATAATTTGAAAGGCATATCCGTTCAAATTATTACCAAGCCACATACCAGCTTCGACTGACAACCCATCGTATACAATTGACTCGCCTGGTAAAACATTAAGATTACCTCCACCATTTATGGTCTGACCGCCATCTAATATAGTTATTACGCATGACCATGAAAAATCAGGTGTTGTAAGCGGCACTGGCGGTGATGCTACTATACATTTAATACAAATTGGCGGAGATTTTACCATCTCGTATCTAATTATACACTGTTAAATATATATATGCGGCAAAACCATTAGAATCATTTACATTTGCAATTGGAATTACTGAATTTAAAATATTTGTAAATATCACATTCTGTACAGATGAATCAATAAATGTTAAAATATTAGTACCAGCAGTTGAAAATTTTATATTTGTAAATTGATAATCCAAATACGTTGCACTTCTGTAATAAACAAGGCCTGCTGTTATAAGTGGAATATTTGTAGGTCCGTATCTTGAAGAATTTAATTGAATTGTAAATGAATTATGAGTTGTTCCGGCGTATAAGCTAGGTGTTCCCGCTACATATGTTCCTAGATTTGATAAATTAGAATATGCCGCTATATTACAGTCTAAATTAGTTAGATTACCATTATATGGTATTTTTATAATCGCTGTATATGCTCCCGGTGGTCCCGGTGGACCAGTAGCACCAGTATTACTTGCGTATCCAGGTGGTCCTGTATAACCGGTATACCCCGTTGGACCAGTATAGCCAATATATCCCGTATATCCAGTAAATCCAGTAAAACCAGTAGGACCAGTAATTCCAGTAGGACCTGTAAAGCCAGTATAGCCAGTAGGACCTATATATCCAGTAGGACCAGTAACTCCTGTAAAACCTGTAAATCCTGTATAGCCAGTAGGACCTATATATCCAGTAGGACCGGTAACTCCCGTAAAACCTGTAAATCCTGTATATCCAGTAGGACCTATATATCCAGTGGGACCAGTAACTCCTGTAAATCCAGTGTACCCAGTAAATCCAGTAAATCCAGTAAATCCAGTAGGACCTGTAATTCCAGTATATCCCGTGGGTCCTGTATATCCTGTGAATCCCGTAAATCCAGTAGCACCTGTATTTGTGGCACTTCCCGGAATTCCTTGTGGTCCTGTACATCCAGTCCATCCAGTAGAGCCTGTAAATCCAGTATATCCGGTGGGTCCTGTAGATCCTGTAAATCCTGTGTACCCAGTAAATCCAGTATATCCAGTAGGACCGGTGAATCCAGTTGGACCTGTAAAGCCGGTATAGCCAGTATAGCCGGTCGAACCAGTTGCGCCCGTATTAAATGAATCACCTCGCTGTCCTGTTGGACCAGTTGAACCCATTGGTCCAGTTGGTCCGGTATAGCCAGTAGTTCCTGTAAATCCCGTGGCACCTGTCGATCCGGTAGGACCTGTAAATCCCGTAGCACCTGTATTTGTAGCAGTTCCAGCAATTCCCTGTGGTCCTGTATATCCAGTATATCCAGTAGGGCCAGTATATCCAGTAGGGCCAGTAAATCCTGTGTATCCGGTAAATCCGGTATACCCGGTAGGGCCAGTAAATCCAGTAGGACCGGTAAATCCCGTATATCCGGTAAATCCTGTATAGCCAGTAGGACCTGTCCATCCAGTGGGTCCAGTAGGCCCAGTATATCCGGTATACCCGGTAAATCCAGTACGGCCAGTCCATCCAGTAGGGCCTGTAAATCCCGTATATCCCGTAGGACCTATGAATCCAGTAGGACCCGTAAAACCGATAGATCCAGTATATCCAGTAGGACCTGTCCATCCAGTAGGACCAATTGGGCCCGTAGAACCCGTAAACCCTGTAAATCCAGTGTACCCGGTAAATCCGGTATATCCAGTTGCTCCTGTGTTTGAAACATATCCCGGGTTACCTTGTGGTCCCATGGGACCTGTAAAACCAGTAGATCCTGTAAATCCGGTAGCACCGGTACTTCCCGTGGGACCTTGTATTCCTACATATGGCAAATCATTCCAATGCGTATTACAATCTCCTATTTTGAACTTTCTTGTATCAGATTCAAATCCTAATTCACCATCAGCCAATATAGGATTTACACAAGCCCATTCAGCAGCGGTACCTCTGCGCAATTGAAACTGAATAAAAGGCATTTCCTATTATATCTTACGAACAACTTCTACATGAAGGACCTGTCGAACCAGTATATCCAGTACAACCTGTATTCTGTGAATATGTTGAACAACCACAATTACCCACATATCCCGTTGGACCACACGATGGCGTTATTATTTGAACAACTCCACCACAATCAAATACCGGTTGTCCAATATATTGTGTAGCTGGAAATCCACCATCAAATGTCATACTACCACCGCCTATATACGGAAGTGTATTCCAGTGATTAATTCCATCTCCAATTTTTAATCGGAATGTATCAGATTCAAATCCCGGTTCTCCTGCTTGTAAAATTGGATTTGCGGCAATCCAATCACAGGCATCTGCTCTTCGTAATTTAAATTTCACATTTGTCGGAGGACAATTTGACATTTATTAGACTCCACATACAATTGTATCAATACCTCCAGCATCATACACAATCGCTCCATCTTCATCATCCAAAATCGGGCAATATTCGGAAGTAACACCACCACCTTCAAATATGATTTCAGAAGGCGGGCACACGTTGATACAAAGCAGCGGGCAAATCGCAGTTAAGAAGAATGTTTCATAGGCTCCCGTCGTTGACCCAGTAGATGTTTGCGATTCTTTTAAGTTTGATTTCTGTAATCGTCCCGACTGTATAATTGCGCGTCGTCTTGATAACTCCGTAGCCATTGAAGCATCTCCTGTTTTTGATTGAATCGGACGCGTACGTCCGACTTGTTCTCCCCATAATGCCCTTGGTTTTACAGGTATTTCTGGGGGAGGAGTCGTAACATATATGTATGCTAAGTACAAAACTGGTATACTTAGCAGACCTATAAAAATCAAATT
>Ga0164297_10000585_pt1 | contig 44353 bp, 29 predicted proteins | sample GEODES058metaG_FD_113539 | JGI IMG/M metagenome (GOLD analysis project Ga0164297, IMG submission 113539) | Dystrophic lake water microbial communities from Trout Bog Lake, Wisconsin, USA - GEODES058 metaG | ecosystem: Environmental > Aquatic > Freshwater > Lake | place: USA: Trout Bog Lake... | reverse complement strand
GTGACCGTGGCGGTGGAGCTGTTCACGCTTCCCACAATGGTCGAAGGACTTAAGCTAAGGGAAGCAGGACCATATACTTGAACAATCAGGTTGGATGTTTGGCTGACCCCACCCGAACTAGCAGTGATCGTTGCCGTTGAATCAGATGCTGGGACCGTGGTGTTGATGGTGAAGGTCGCTGTATTTTGACCGCCTGGCACCAATACAAACGTAGGAACCGTAGCAGATGAGTTATTGCTGGAGAGCAAAACAATATCGCCGCCTGAGGGTGCCGTGCCCGTGAGAGTGACTGTACCAGTGGATGTTGTTCCACCACCAACAGCTGATGGATTGACGGCGACCGCAGCAAGTGGAACGGTGTTGACTTCCGTGCCGATAGCTGTGATATTTCCATTGTCAAAGCCTACGACAACGACGCCATCGGTTCCAATTGCTGGGCTGCCATATCCGATTGGTCCCGCAAAGTTCCAATTGACTGATCCGGTTGACGTAATTGAGGTCACGCCAGTGTTTTGTCCAATCACGTAGATGGTGCCATCAGCTCCGACGCTCGCACCGCAGTAGAAGTTGTCGCTGATTGGCAGAGTCCACTGGACACCGCCGCTAGAATTGATGCTTGATACTGAGCCGTAGAAGTTGGAGACGACGATCGATCCATCCGGGCCAATAGCGGGAGCACCATAAGCAAATCCGCCAGCGAAATAGGCAATCCATTTGTTAGAACCATCGGGGTTCGTCGCATAGACTGCGCCGTTCACACTCGCTGCATAAACCGTCCCGTCTGCTGCGACCGAAGCTGAACCTTCGAAGGAGTCGCCTGGTAGGGCAGATCGGGTCCAAGTGATCGAGCCCGTGTTGGAGATGCAATACACCTTTCCAGCTGATGACGTGACATACGAGTTGCCAGAAGCATCAAGTGTTGGTGTGCAGTACGAAAAAGTATCACTGGTTGGGGCCACCCAAGCTTGGATACCTGAGGAGGAAACGGCGTAGACGTTTCCGGTCCGGGCTGCTACGAAAATCGTGCCATCTGCGCCAATGGCTGGTCCACCGTAAAAGGTATCGGGAAGACTCAATTTCCAGTTGAGAGCGCCGGCTGAAGAAACGGATACAAGAGTCCCCGCTTGGGTGATCACGACAACAGATCCATCGGATTCTAGAGCAGGTGATCCATTGATTTGTTCGCCCGTTGCATAAGACCAATTCGTCGCCCCAGAGGGAGTGATGGAAACTATATTTCCAAAAGCGCCGGCATCGTAAATTGTCCCGTCACCACCAATAACTGGTGATCCAATCAAGAAGTTCTCACCGGTGGATTTCTGGAATCTCAGTAATCCGTTCGATCCTCCGCCAATACTTCTCCCAATGTGTTGAGCGTTAGCCTGAAACTGAGACCACTGCGCTGTGCCCAGCGGTCCACTACGGCCCTTGTGATGAATTGCGGATTCATGGTTAGTTGGATTCAGGGCTGTCTTAGATTGGGTCGTGTGCTGACCGGTCCAAGACCATGCTCCCGACGAGAGTAGTGAAATTATTCCAAGAACGGCGGCTTTAACTGCGTTCATTTGATGGCCCCTTAGCAAGGACCCAAAAGCCGTTCAATATTGAGGCGAGGTCTTCTTGCATTTTGATTACAATTCAAACAGATGCATGAGCCACGCGTAGCGACCCAAACAAACCTCTCCAGAAATAGGTTACACGGTTTAGTTGACTGAATCAACAGTTTTAGGGCAAAAAAGTTTTAGTTTGGGTATGTGGACGGCCTGCCGATAGAGCAAAGTGTTCACGGATAACTGTGAGTTTTGTCGTTCTTATCACTTTGCGCTTACGACGATGCGGTCCAGGTCCACTCCCCAGTCTGTTGGATTGCCAAATTCCAAAGTGTTCTGACCAGATTTGAGGTGTACAGTGACCACTTTGATGTCCAAGAAGTTTCCATCCCATCCGCCCGTTGAGGGGAAATCCAGACTGATCGGTGGCGTATCGTTCACAGATAAATTCATCTTTCTAGCTGAACCGCTCATGTAAACGATGGAGAGGACAAAGTCGCCATCATGGTCGGCCATGATCTTATTGAATTTCAATCGGCTCTGTGGATTGGAACCAATAAACCGGACAAGTTTGCCACCCGAACATTTGCCGTCCTTTGCGTCGTCAACTACCCGTGCCTGGCCACTGAGGGTGTTGTCAGAAGATTCTGCTTCGTAACTGGTTCCCTTTAGGTCGAGTGACTGAGGGGCACTCTCTGTCATCTCTGCCGCCTCGGTCACGTACAGCTTGTAGAGGACAGAAGCATGAGGAGCGAGTTGCACCGTTAAGTTTCCAGACGCTATCGGCAAATCTTTATGCGTCCAGAGATCCCTCACTTTGGCGGTTTTGATGCCGAGATCCGACAGAAGGAGCGTGCTTGTTGTTGATTCGCTGGTTCGGTTGAACATGGCAACGAATTGAATATGGGGATCACTTTGATCTGCAATCCAAATCGGTTTTGTGCCTTGAATCAATGCATGGTTACCCGTGCTGTGTTGGTTGACATCCAAGACTTCGCCATTGGTGATCAGGCTCAATGTATAAGGATCAGTTTCCGGAAGGTTCCCCCCGAACATGAGTGGTGACTTGGAAATACACCAGAGAGTCATGAGAGTTCGAGCTTCATCTTTTGTGAACCGGGAATCAGTATTAGCGGGTCCCGTGTTTGGTCCGAATTTCCGAAGTCTGCCCAAAGGAAGCATATCGGGGTCTGGCCAATGGTTCGGACCTCGATAGGGAGTCCAAGCTGCCAATGGCTTGAATGCTTCATCTAACTGTGGCCATGTATCCCAAAGGTCTCCCAGCAAGCGCCACATATTGGCGTTCTGGCTTACATGAGGCCCTGCATCCAGAGGTGTAGGGCCGGGTGACAAGCTAAGCACCATTTGGCGTCCACATTTGGCAATCGCCTTTCTGTACCCTTCAATTTCAGCATCCGAATAGGGGTTGCTCAGGTCGTCTACCTTCACAAAGTCAACATTCCATTCGGCATACAGGCGAAAAATCGAGTCTAGATATGCTTGAGCGGCGGGTTTCGACATATCAAGCCCCCACATGTGGTTGAGCCAGCCGCAGGGGTTTTTGGGAGTGAACGCTTGGTCGGCAGTAAAGTTGGTGTCCGCAATCGGCGACTTTGCTGCAACTGCCTGACGAGGTATGCCTCGCATGAGGTGGATTCCAAACTTTAACCCGTGTTTATGAAAGGAGTCTGCCAGGGGACGGAATCCAAGGCCGTTTGCCGAGGAAGGGAAGCGAGCCACGTCAGGCAAGAGTCGCCCATAACTATCCATGTTCAATTTAGGGCTCATGGAATCGTTTTGATTGGGAGCAAAGTCAGGATTGAGTCTTGGACACGACCAGATATAGTCCACGACGATGTATTTCCATCCTGATTTTTTGAGGTTCTTGGCCATGAAGCGCGCGTTGTCCCGCACCTCGGATTCGTTGACTGCATAACTGTAACAGTCGTAGCTGTTCCAGCCCATTGGGGGAACATCGGCGACATCCGATTGAGCCTTTACGGTTTGTATTGTTGTCAGAAGGGTGATGACTAAGAAGGCTCTAATATTAGGGTGGAACGCCATGAGTCGTCCTACAAGTCTATCGTGTGGCGGCTAAAATCGCACCATAATCGGATATGAGTTGGTTGTCGATTGTTCTTGCCATTGGCGGCATGGGCGCTTCAAATTGGCAAGGTCCGCCACCTCAGGGAGCCAATGGGGGTTTGTCCAAGCCACCCCAGAGGCGCGACCGGCCCCAACGTGCTTATCTCGTTAGCTATTTTGTAGACAACGGAGAATCTGGGATTTACCTGGGAATCAGTGAGGATGGACTCAAATTCAAGCCACTCATTGAGCCTAATTATCCGATCCTAAAGTCAACTTTGGGTGGGGATGCACTAACTCGCGATCCATGCATGATGTATGGTCCTGATCGTCAGTGGCACATGGTCTGGACCACCGGCTGGTGGAAGCGAACAATTGGTCTCGCACACAGTAAGGACCTTGTGCATTGGACTCAGCAGACGGTTCCGGCCATGGTGGACATCAATAATGCTCTCAATGCTTGGGCGCCTGAGATTGTTTACGATGGTGTCATCCAGGACTACGTGATCTTTTGGTCTTCGACGGTTCGAGGTCGGTTTGCGTCAACTGCAAGGCCGGACGGGGACGTTGGGCCGGATAACGAGCCTTTAAATCACCGTTATTACTTTACGGCAACCAAGGATTTCCAGCACTATTCGCCCTCACGGTTACTATGGGATCCTGGATTCAACTGTATTGATGCGACGATGCATCATTCTCGAACTGGTTGGACGTTGTTTGGCAAAAATGAAACCAGGGCACCAGAACCGGCCAAATATCTTTTCGCGGCCACGATGCCGGGGCCGCGTGGTCCCTTCCATATGGTCAATTCCAGGATAACGGGTGACTTCTGGGCAGAAGGCCCAACGGCCGTTCGGGCAGACGGTAAGTACCGGGTCTATTTTGATCGGTATACGGAAGGTAAATGGGGCGCAGTGGAATCGGAAGACTTAAAGAGTTGGACGGACATCAGTGATCGAATTCAAATGATTCCTGGGGCACGACATGGGACCATCATGGCGGTCTCCAAGCGGTTCATCGACCGAGTCAAAGAGATCCTGAAGGCTGAGCGTGATCGAGCTACTCACGGCGATCAAAACAACTTGATCCGGTAGTGGATCTGGTTGGAAGCTTAGCGTGGCTCCGGCGAGGTTAGCCAACTCCATCCGAAGCCGGGAGCAAACTGGGCAGTCCCCTGTGTATATAGCCCACCTTCGCTGATGCCCACACTGGCTCCAGAACCGCCAGGTAACCAGGAGATTCCGACAACGGAGACCGATTGGCCCGTGCTTTGGTAGCGACTCATGCAGTATCCCTGGAGGAACTGATTGATAGTCGATTTCGATTCAATGGCGGTGTCGTATGTCCCACCCATTCCGTTCCCAGACGCAGCCACGAAATTCGTTCGAGGGTAGGTTGGTGAAGAGTTGAAAGACGGCGGTCGAAGGGAAGAATAGTAACTTGGCTGGGGTGGTGGTGGAGGCGTTGGACGTGTTGTAACTGCGAAGTTCGGTTGAGCCTGTGCTGCGGAATTACTTGCGTTGGAATCTGATGTGCCCAACTCATTTGTGTACTTTGAAGTGTCGAATTTTTGCTTGAAGTCGTTGACGATTGAATTAGCCGTATCTGCCTTTGCCGTACGAGGCGCGGTGGCCAACTTCCTTACATATGGGTAGAAAATCGCCGCAAAAACTGCCAGTGCCACAATGCTGGCGAACTTGGTGACAGTAGCTCGATCCACATTCAGTTCGCCGTTACCATTAACGTAGTTTCCCGCAAAAAGATGGGGCTGGTAGTTCTTCAGTGCCTGACAATCTGAACACAGAAAACCTGTGTAAATCTTCTTGCCGCAATGACTGCACTGTAACGGCTTCATAGCACTATGTTATCAAAGATTGTTCAGATTTGATGCGTCAGAACCTTAAAATTCAGCGATTTCATCGCAGGATAAGCCAGTTGTGAAGTGTTTAACTTTGAGGTGTCGCACAAAGCTTCTCAAGGTGCCTATAATGCCTGAATTGTCCCAAGCAAAACGAACCATGAGATCACTCTTCGCTCCCATTCTGACCTCTGCTTTAAGAGCCAGATTCTTTGTTTTTCTAATGCTTGTGACGCTGACTGGCGTTGCAAACGCCAAGCCGCCATTCTGGGAAATCTATCGGACTTACTACAAGATCGACCCCGATCAACCGACAGGCCAAGCCAAGTGTAAGAACTGTCATGCAGCCGAAGGCAACCGTCGCAATGCTTATGGCAAAGAGCTAGCCAAGCTCGTGAAGATGTCCGAAAACAACATGCTCACCACCGATATGCTGAAGCAAGTTGAGGGGAACGATTCCGATGGAGACGGCTGGACCAACGGAGACGAAATCAAAAATGGCTATCTGCCTGGAGATCCGGCAAGCCATCCTGCCGGAAAGCCAGGTGACCCTATTCTGCCAGCACCCAAAGTGGCAGGTGCCTCAGCAGCATCCAGCGCCGGGCCAATACCCAACCATTCCTTTCATCCTGCGTTTATCCACTTTCCAATCGGCCTCTTTTTGTTCGGGGTTTTCATGGAGTTCTACGGAATTTGGAAGAAGAATCCAGACTTCGGTAAAGTCGCCCAATGGAATTTGCAGGGAGCTCTCTGTTCGATGGGCGTGGTGGTGCCGACAGGAGTCGCAGCTTGGTTACGCGGCGGGCACAAGTTGGAGGGGCCGATGCTCATTCACCTGATCTTTGCCGTCAGTTCGGTGCTTCTGATATGGTTGAGCATCAGTATGCGTAAGAAACTCGGCGGCGACAATCAGGGGTACCACATCCTCCTGATCCTTACGGCTCTTGCGATCACCATCGCCGGTCATTACGGCGGCGTGATGGTTTACGGTTAGAGTTATGGCTTCGTGGACTGGGACAATCTGGGTTTAGATCCCTGCGAAGTGTTCCGTATCCCCAATTTTCTTAGTTTCCCCATCCCGGTTTACCGGGATGGGGAAACTAGATGGAAGTGGACTAGTGCAGCGAACTGAATTCGCTGCTCAGATTGATCGAGGCAGACTTCAGACCCGGAGCAGTTGCCGTCAGCTTGATCGATCCACTAGAAGCCTTGGCCCGAACCAATGCCATGCATAGACCGTGGAAAGCGGATCGAGTTGGAGCTTGGTCCGGCTCGTGACTACTCGGGTCTCCATTACCCACGCCTGCAAGTGTGCCATTACCGGTCACGGCAAAATGCACGATATTGGCAGCGTTGGGAACCACTCGGCCCTTAGAGTCCACGATGGCTACTTCAACCGGTGAAAGGTCTTCAGCATCGCCGATCAGCTTGCTTCGGTCCGTCTTCAGTACGATGGCCGCGGGAGCACCCGTTGTCTCAACCTTATCCGAAACGATCAACTTGCCCTTCATGTAGCCCTTGGCTAGCAAAGTTCCGGGCGCATATTTGACGTTCCACTCCAAGTGCTCATGAGCAGGGAAGTTCTTCTTGCCAAGACTCTTGCCATTGAGGAAGAGCTCGACCTGATCGCAGTTGCTCTGGACCCATACGTTAATGGGCTTTCCTTCCTTACCTTTCCAGTTCCAATGCGGATAGACATGGATGGATGGCTTATCACCCCACCATGCTTTGTAGTAGTAGTAAGAGTCTTTCGGGAACCCGCACATGTCCATGATGCCAAAGTGGCTGTTGATGCATGGCCACCCATAAGGAGTTGGTTCGCCCTTATAATCGAAGCCTGTCCATACAAAACCACCGGCGACAAAGGGACGATCGGCGATTGCTTTCCATGCGACTTGGGCAGGTTGAGCCCAGCCTGGGAAGTTCACGTCGTAGGCGCTGACATACCCTTTCTTGGGGTCGGTCACATACTCGCCCCGAGTGCTTACCGCGCTTGCGGTTTCGCTGCCGAGGAACGGCTGATTGGGGAACTTCTTGTGGTAATCGTCGTAGCCGCTCGGATAGTAATTACCACCTTGGATATCCTCAACGAGGGAGAAACCGGTACCCCAGCTTCCATTCATCGCGCTGGTGATCGGTCGACTCGTGTCCCATTTGTGAACTTCTTTCATCATCGCCGCGAAGATCTTTCCACCTTCTTCCGTTCCTTGAAGTGGCTCCTCGTTACACATCGACCACATCACAATGCTTGGGTGGTTGCGATCACGTAGGATCATCTCTCTGAGTTCAGGGAAGTCGTTGGTGGGAGTCCCGGTCGGAGTCTTGGGGCCCGTTGCATTGCCAAGGTGTCGGTTCTCATCCATGACGACCATACCGAGTCTGTCGCAGGCATCGAGGAGCTCTTTGGCAGGTGGGTTGTGTGAACATCGGTAGGCGTTCGAACCCATCTCCTTAAGCTTCTTAATTCGCCAGTCGAGAAGTCCGTCTGGCATACCGGTGCCGACCCCGATGAAGTCTTGGTGGTTGCAGGTGCCTTTGAGTTTCAGGGGCTTTCCATTCAGGAAGAACCCGAGGTCCTTGTCAAACCGAATTGATCGAACTCCAAAGGCTGTCGTCTGATGATCGATCTGTCTCGACCCATCGAAGACGGTGGTCTCAACATGATAAAGCTGAGGTGTTTCGATGGACCATAGCTTGGGGTGAGGCAGCGAAGCCATCTGACCAATTGCTGCCTGGGAGTGATTCCCCATTTTGGCGAATGCGTTAAAAGTTAGGACTGTCTTGCCGGAAGGGTCTACCACCCGAGCCACAACTCTGACTTTCTCGGGAGTTGACGATTCGCAAGTTAATCCAGTTTGAAGAGTGATCTTTGCAATCTTGCCTTTGAGATCGGCATTGGCGTAAATGCCATCTGGGGCTATGTGAACTTTGTTCGCAACGTTGAGCCAAACATGTCGGTAGATTCCGGCGCCCTCATACCACCATCCCTCTGCACTTCGCGGATCGACATGAACCGCTAATTGATTCACACCACCGAGGTGGAGGTAAGGGGCAATATCGTGACGAAAACCAACGTAACCGGTGGTGTGGAATCCCAACTTGTGGCCATTGAGCCAGACGATGCTATTTCGGTATACACCATCGAATTCGAGCCAAACTGCCTTGCCGGCATAAGATTTGGGAACTGTAAATGACTTTCGATACCAAGCTGGATTCTGAGTAAGAGAGCCGTGACTGGCATCCGCCGTCGGCGTGAATGGGCTTTCGAGAAGGTAGTCGTGGGGGAGATGAACTGTCCGCCACTTTGAAGCATCGAATTTCTCACGTGACTGAGCAGGAGTATCCTCTTTGGCACCGATGGTTCGAAGGGTGACAGAACCCATAATGCCTCCGCCACCACCGGTGTTCTCGACGAGGACGACTACGGTATTCGCGCCACCTTCGTGCCAAGCTGCTTCTAGGTCCACATCAAAGGGATCGTTCCAAACTTCATGGTTTCGAATGCGCTTGCCATTTACGAAAACGATACAGTTGTCATCGACGCTTTCAAAGCTAATGACTCGCTTGGAGCCTTTGCCAGCTGAGAAGTGCGTTCCCAAATCCGCTTTGAACCAAGCAAACCCAGGGCTGTTTCTGAAAACATCCCGGCCTACACGAGTGTTACGCCAAGTGCCATTGAGGACTTCGTCTGGAATGGTATCGGCGGAGAGATCATGAATCTCCTTTGCGGGCATCCATTGCCATTTCGAAACTTGGGTTCCACCAAGGACCGGATTGGGGTCCAATTGGAATTTCCAATCGCTATCGAATCGAATTCGCTGTCGGTCATCGGTCCGGTTATGCGAGCCCGCAAGTACCACACCAGAAATTCCGAGCAGAGCTGAAGTGAGAAGAAACCTTTTCATCATCGTCTAACCGTCTGCTAAGTCTGCCTGATCTAAGCAAAAATAATCTCAAACTCGTTTGAGCTTGGCTGGATTCGATAACCGTTTGTCGTAGCTTCGAGGGTTCCCCCTCGAACTTCAGAGATCGATTCCGTCATTGATATGTTGAAATCCCATGTGCCAATTCCAGTTGCATTCACCTGGAGTTTTTGTCCCGCGCGTTTGACCTGGACTTCCAGATTGATCGTTCCATCCAGATTGGGAATCTTACATACCGCCTCACTTCCATCTGCGAGTTCGAAAAGGTGAAGGTGAACGTTCTCGTTGTACGCGTAGTCAGGCCTATCATCGTGTGAGCCGATTGCCAGAAGGGTATTGGGGCGCACAAGAATGGGCATCGTCAGGAAGCCATGGTTTTCGCGTATCCAAGTTGGGCCAACATGCAGGCTGCCATCCAGGAGATTTGTCCATCGACCCTTCGGCACGTAATAATCGACGGATCCAGATTGCGAAAGAACTGGCGCGATCATAAGTGAATCTCCCAGCATATATTGTCGATCCAAGGTGTCGCATGATGGATCGGATGGGAACTCCAGCATCATAGCTCGCATCATGGGAACTCCAGTTGCCGACGTTTCTATTGCTTGGGCAAACAGGTAAGGCATGAGACTGCACTTGAGTTTCGTAAATCGTCGAAGAACGTCTACAGCTTCAGTGTCATAAACCCAAGGCACCCGATATGAGGTGCTTCCATGCAATCGACTGTGAGTAGACATCAAGCCAAACGCAATCCAACGCTTGTACACCTCTACCGGTGGCGTGCCTTCGAAGCCTCCGATATCGTGGCTCCAAAAGCCAAAACCGGACAGGCACAGTGAGAGGCCGCCTCTTAGTGATTCCGCCATGGATTCAAAGTTGGAATTACAGTCTCCTCCCCAATGGACGGGGAATTTCTGACACCCTGCGGTCGCTGATCGGGCAAAAAGCGTTGCCTCTCCCTTTCCTCGCTTTTGTTCCAAAACTTCAAAAACGGTCTGGTTGTACAGATAGGGATAGAAATTGTGCATTCGCTCTGGATCCGATCCATCAAAGTAGGTGACATCGGTCGGAATCCTCTCACCAAAATCGGTTTTGAAGCAATCCACTCCCATATCTACAAGGGTGCGAAGCTTGTCACCGTACCATTGAACGGCGCTGGGGTTGGTGAAGTCAACGATCGCCATTCCTGGTTGCCATTGTTCGGTTTGCCACACCCCGCCCATCTTGTTCTTAAGGAAGTAGCCATCCTTCATCCCTTCGGCAAAGAGCGGTGATCGTTGGGCGATGTACGGGTTGATCCAAACACAGATGTGCAAGCCGCGTTCTTTGAGGCGAGACAGCATCCCTTTCGGATCTGGGAACGTTCGTGGATCCCATTGGAAATCGCACCAGTTGAATTCTCTCATCCAGAAGCAATCGAAGTGGAAGACGTGAAGAGGCAAGTCACGGTCTGCCATACCCTGGATGAATTCTGTGCAGGTTTCTTCGTTGTAATTCGTTGTGAATGAAGTCGTCAGCCAAAGACCGAAGGACCATGCAGGTGGCAACGGAGAGCGCCCTGTCAAAGCGGTGTACTTCTTGAGGATTTCGGCGGGAGTCGGCCCGTAAATGACGAAGTACTCGATCGATTGTCCTGGCACTGAGAATTGGACACGTGAGACTTTTTCGGAAGCAACTTCAAAGGAGACGTTTCCTGAGTGGTTGACAAAAACGCCATATCCCCGATTCGTCAAGTAGAACGGGACGTTCTTATAGGCCTGATCACTACCTGTTCCGCCATCCCGGTTCCAAATCTCAACAACCTGGCCGTTTTTAACGAACGAGGTGAATCGTTCACCGAGGCCGTAAACATTCTCTCCCACTCCAAGGTTAAGCTGAGCCATCGAGAATGGTCCCGCTCCATTCACCTGCATGAGACCCATGCCTCGGGAAGGACTACCGGTGAGAGTTTGCTGGTTGGCGCTGAACTCCAACTTCCAATCTGAACGATTGACATTGAGGGATAGGTTGCCGCTGGTGAAGCTGGCAACCTGATCGGAGATGAGAATTTCGGGATCAGTTGCCTGGCGATCAACAGGGAAGTGTGGCCCTGGATCACTTGTGCCAATCCAATTTGAGCATTGAACGCCGATCACATCGGGCATAGGGGAGAAGACATTTACCGTAAGGAGCGGTCCTTCAAGGGTATCGCCACGATGTCGAATCGGACGTGTGGCCGCGGAGATTCGTAAAGTATCGCCGCAATCTTCAACATCATAAGCTTCCGATGCATAGTGGGCGCGGACACCCGGTTGCATCATCCAATTGCCATCAGAAAACTTCATATCGGTTTACCAGACCGTTTTAATATGAGGAATTCAAGCTTTCAGAATCTAGGGATATACAGATATATCAGGTCTCGATAGATCTTTCGGCGACAGAAAGCCCAAGGCGGGCTGATTAGGATTGAAAATCGGGCATAGACTGAATTTGCTTGACCACGAGATCGGCTAGGCGGTCGTAGAAAACGTAATCTCGCGCGCCAACTCGGCGTTCAACACGGCCGCCCCATTGCTTTTTGAACCGCGTGATTCCGGCGTAGAGATGATCTCTCCGCTCAGAAGCGTCAATTCCGTACATGTCGTATTCGGTGCAGTGTCGTTCTCGCGCCGCATTCATCGCGGCCACATGCAATGGATAGACCGGCATAACCTTGCGATGTCTTGAACTTGACCCTCCGTAGAGATAGGTCGCTCTATTCCCGAAATAGACGACCAGAATTGCCGCCAAGACCTCTCCCTCATAGCGCGAGACAAAGAATTCGGCTGCATTGTGTTTAAACAAGGTGCCCACCAGGTTTAGAAAGAATCCAAATGGTTCGATATAGAATCCGGTTCTTGAGGATGTTTCGGTTAGGAGGGCATAGAACTCATGGGTGAAGGACTGGTCTTGGATGCTCTGAACAGTGACCCCATGTTTGGCAGCAATTCGCAAATTGTATCGGCACTTTGGATGGGCAGCCGCCAAAAGCTCGTCCTCAGTCAAATTAAGGTCGAGTGCAAGGGTGTCGGCTGGGATCAAATCCGTCGGTGCATCAGCCCAATTGCGGAGCACGCGTGGTGCTGGGATCGGAAGGTGTGGTTCAACGCGCAGACCCAAAACTTCAGGGAACTGTTTGGCGATTTCAATGAGTCCTCGCAGTGCCTCTCGACTCTCGGACTCGTTGTCCCAATCGAGAACTGGCCCTTCGGGACAGACTGCAAACCCAGATTCTCCATGATAAGGAAAGCGGAGAATCGTGGTCGAGCCACGAACTTCGTCGCTAGAATCTGCCCATACCCACCTCGTGACGTCAAAGCCTTCGAGCTTTTTGAATTCTGCCCAGAAGTTCGATTGCATAAAACCCGCAAATCGTGATTTGCCGGCCAATTGATCCAGCTCGATGAACTCGCTCGGTTGGGCTGGACGCCAAAATGCGGCCAAATCTACTCGCTCCAAGAATGCAATGCGGTTTGGAAGCGAGCTAGATGCTGTTCTGAAGTTTGAATGCTCAGTTGAAGTGTCTGAATTTCTCGCTGAATTTCGGCAAGGTCCTGACTGGTCTTTTGAATTGCTTGGCCTACGGGGATGGAATCCGTCCCGTAATCCACTTCGTAATCAGGATCGTAAGAATTCTGCATTTGAAGGTTCTGATATTCCGATAGGTCCATTTGAGTCGCGGTAGCTTCTTGTTGGAGCGATTGCAGGTCCTTCCTATCTGAATCCATATCCTGTTGGGTTTCAGTGACCATCTTCTTGATGACCGAGACAATTACGGTTTTGAACTGGGGAGAGATCTTGGAAGTCTTACCGTCTGATCCAGTAATTGTTATGCCATCTGTCGTTTGGTATTTGCCGCCAGGGGAGTAGATTTGAACTCGGTTATCAGCAAGGATATGACATCCAACGAAAAGCTCTATCCCGCCATTGGGCACCTCAAGCGAGCCATGATCCGATGATTCGCCCAGCTTCTTACCTGCCACTCCGAGCCTGCGTTTAAGGTCTTGCAGGTTCAAATACTCAAGATTGTCCGCTCGCACTGTTGGTATCAAATCTGCAGTCCATCCAGTCCATGAAAGCCAATCCCTACGATGACGAATTTCTGTGTCGAGATCTCCGGATTGGTTGTTCACCTCTTGTCGAATCTGGTCGAAAAGCTTGGGCTCGGCATAGATCGGCTGGATGACCGCTCCAGTTGTCGAATCCATTAAGGTTACTTTCCCATTGGAGACCAGGAGAAATGCCTTATCGGATAAGGTGACGACAAAGTCACCGTTATCCATCGCGAGAAGATCGTCATCTAGAACGAATAGTGGTTTGTGCTGAAGTTGCTGGTGAGGTTGATGGCCGCCACCACCCCGGTTACTTCCACTGCTATAGCCGTAGGATGATCCATACCAATCGTTGTTGTAGATGTAGATTCTGGGAGGGTAGTGGTAGCCGTAGACGTCCACCGGCCCGGTTCCATAGTTGCTCCGGAATCCGTTCCCACTCATGGGAGCTCGTGGCCCTGTAGGTAATCCACCGCCAAAAGTTTCATGACTGGAGAATCCGCGAGAGAAACTGGAGTGGCCAAGCCCAGAATGCCCCTTAGCGAATGCTGGATCGGGTGAGATCGAATTCGCGATCGTCATGACAATGAGAAGAGTCGCGAAGAGTCGAGTTGCCCACTTCCCCCAGATTTCTAGGTCGAGAACCGTCCGGCTGAGATACTCACGCAGAACTTCCAATTCATCCAGAATTCTTCTCGGAAGGCTTTGGGCGCGTTTGAGAAGCTCACTCACCAACTTCTTTAGGTCGATACTCTGCAACGAACCCGCCACATGTTCGGCAAGGGTTTCGATCATGGATCGAGAGTGGTAAGGGTGGCTGACTTCGATCTGCTGCAAGAGATTCGGGAATTCCGGTGGAGTATCGAAATTCAGTGATTTGTTTGATGCCTCGGGATTGACGAGCAATCGCTGAAGGATCATGTCTCCTGCTCGATTGACCGGCGCGACGTGGAATTGATAGCGCTGCGCTGCCGTAAAATGAGCTCCTCGCGCCAATGCGCTTAACTCCACCTGCTGAGTGCTGATGGGGCAGCTGAGATTCTGCAATTGACGAATGGTCAATCGTTCTTTTGAGGCCAGAATGAAACCCCAAGCACCGTAACCTTGATCTCGGAATGAGGGGATGCAGACTCGGAAGGGCAGGGTTTGAAGATTGGCGGCACGGATCGTTGATACCAAACAAGCAAAGGCGTCAAACGTGTTCTGGGGAGAAACGGCGTTAATCGCCATCTTTCCACCTGAGGAGAGGGCTTGAGCCAATTTCTCGTACCACTCGACGGAAAATCCTTCGGCACTTTCTAGGGTGGTGGGGAAGGTGAAGTCGCAGATGATCGTATCGAAATAGGCGGTAGGAAGGGCGTAATTCAGCGCATCAGCCACTACGATAGTGACTCGAGAGTCAGATAGAGACTGGTCATTCAATTCTGCAAACTGATTGCGACCCAGATCGAGAACATCGTTGGAACAATCAATCAGGACGACTTCTTGGATGCCAGGAAATCGAAGTACCTCGCGCAGAGCCAGTCCATCGCCACCGCCGCAAATCAGAACCCTTTTGGGTTGGGTTGCAAGGCAAAGAACCGGGAGTGCCAAGCTCTCGTGATAGATCGCTTCATCCGCAGAATCGAATTGCAGATTGCCATCGATATAAAACGAGAACGACTCAGGAGTACGTTGATGTAGATAGAGGTTCAATTTGCTCCTGCCTTGGTGCGGATGAGGGAGCCGGTAAAGCCTGAGACGACTCCTGCAACGATGCCGTGAACGATCATAACAAGCAAGAAGATGGCGATGTCTAACGACTTATCGGCTGAATCCATCTTCGAACGCGAGAGCAGCATCCCCACCAAGGTATATACCGCTATCGCGATTGCCGTAATGGTGAAGCTCCGCCAAAAACGAGCAGACTTACTGTTCCCCGTGACACTGCCGCCAGCAAAGACTCCAACCATGGTGGGAATACCGATGAGCGACAGGAGGCCCCACATAGGTAAGCCCCAGCCTGCAGGTGACTCCAAGCTGAGAAGCCCATAACCTAGAACGGCACAACCAACGGCATAGAACTGCAAATTGAGGTTGCGCTTGTTAATCGAGTTATTGTAGTGCCAAAGCCGCTGTTGAAGCTCTTGGACCTCGGCGTCATGACCTCCAATCATCGTGAGGTTATTTATGTGGTGAAGTGCCTGATCGACATGTCCTTGTGCGATCGCTTCTCTGGCTGCCTGTGCTTCGCTATGACTCATTTCATCTCCGAATGTCGATCATCCAACACAATCCCCTGTGACCGCTCGGTTACTGGAAAACAGTATAGGACTCTCGAAGTTAATTGCGCGTTTGTTCCGTCCAATATTAGAAATGACTAAGTGGGAATACAGAGTTTTGGATGTTGCTGGTGAGGAATATGAAGACATCGAAGCAACTTTGAACGGATTGGGCGCCGACGGATGGGAGCTGGTTTGCACCACCGAAACTGAAGAAAGCGTCTGCACGCTTTGGCTTAAACGCCAGCGTTGGTAAGCAAGATCACTTGGCACGCAGGATCACCGCTTGCCAAGGTTCGAGCGACTTTGGGCAAGAAACCTTCCACTGGCTTGTGTCAACTGAAATGACCTGGAGCTTGTCACTGAAATTGGCAAGCACCATTACCCAATCAGATCCCTTCTTTCGTAGGTAAGCAAGGATCTCCTTTTTGCCGACTGTAACCTGCTCAAGACTTCCATAACTCAGCGCAGGAGAGGACTTCCGCAGTTGGATCAGACGCGTGTAGAAGTTTAATAAGGAGTCAGGTTGTTTGATTTCTTCTTGGTAAGAGATACCGTCCTTGTCTCTCACAAAACCAGTTTGATCCCATGGACCGGAATTTCGATAAAAGTTCGCGGAGCCTTTGCTCTGGACTTTTTCGGTCCAACGGTAGGCAAGGCGCACGGGTATATCGTTCCCGTCGCTGTTCCATTTCCCTTGAATCCCTTTCATGCCCAGTTCTTGTCCGTAATAGATGATCGGGGTGCCAGGAAGAGTGAGATTGATGATGGCTCCAAGCCTTAACTTGTTGGGATTGCTTGAGACGAAACTGGCATATCGCTCAACATCGTGATTCTCGATGAAGATGAACTGCCGATTGAGATCAATTTTGGGATAAAAGATCGCTTCTTTGATCTTTTCTGCCGTCATGGATCGAAGCGCAAAGTATGTGGGGAAGGAAAAGACCTTATCCACGCCAGCCTTGCCTAAGCAATCTGATCCCGTGCCTCAATCCGATTGTTCTGCTAAGAATATTGCACCGGGTCGAACTTGCTTGGTGGCTTCAATGATCGGTTTCCAATAGTTGGACAGTACGTTCTTCTTGACGTGCAGGTTGTCCAGGTCATCCATCATGTGATCGATTCGGAATCCATCCACTCCACTGTCCAGAGATCCGTTTGGGCAAGTCCAGAAGCGGAAAATGTTTTTCCCTGCTTCGATCACTTCGGGAAGGTCTGGGTTGATGGCTGCAATTTTCGCCTTTGAACCACCCCACCAATTGATTTTAAGATCGTAAAATGCTGAGCCCTTCTTCCAAACGTAGTTCTGAAACTGGGGCTCAGCAAACCATGGATGCTGATCTGCCACATACTGAGTCTCGATGTCGAGAATGACTTTCATTCCAAGCGCATGAGCCTTTCTTACCAAGCGGTAGAAAGACTCGTTTGTTCCCAAAGCGGGATCAACTTGAAAGAAGTCATCCGCGAAGTAGTTGTGATAGACCCTAGATTTGAAGATCGGATTCACCAGGATGGACGTGAATCCCATTTGCTTGATCGTCGGTAACTTGAGGGCGATGCCGGTCAGATCACCGATGTGGTCACCATTGCTGTCGAAGTAGCTTCTGGGGAAGATCTGATAGACGATCTCATCTTTCCAGCCTTGCTGGTCTATGGGAGCAAGCAAACTCAGGCAAGCAGACATCAAACAAGTCAGCACAATGGATAAGACCTAAGAACTCGTGTCTTGGTTGCCGCAAGCAAGAAATTCAGGCGAACCGTGGATAATGTAGCGGTATATCACTTCTGATTCTGACCTTTTGAGTACCGATGAACCGATCACTGTGGATCCCAATTCTGCTCGCTGCTGCTTGGACAAATGCATTAGGCAGTCCAACCCCTTCCAGTCAGCCTTATCGTTGGAGAAATGTTTCCATCGTTGGAGGCGGATTTATCAGCGGACTGCTCTATCACCCCAATAAGCGTGATGTGCTTTATGCCCGAACTGATATTGGCGGAGCCTATCGATGGGATGCTAAAGGGAGCCGATGGATTCCGTTGCTGGACTGGATTCAAAGGCCAGATTGGAACCTCTACGGAGTCGAAAGTATGGCCCTGGATCAAAACGATCCCAGGCGTTTGTACTTGGCGGTCGGAACTTACTTGGGAGATTTTGCAAGCAATGGAGAGGTTCTGCGTTCATCTGACCAAGGGCGAACTTTCCAAAGATCCAAGATGCCATTTCGAATGGGGGGCAACCAGGATGGTCGTTCTATGGGAGAGCGGCTAGCGGTCGATCCGAATGATGGACAAGTCTTGGCCCTCGGCTCACGGACTGGTGAGCTTTGGGTCAGTGTCGATCGAGCCCAAACCTGGGACAAGGTGACATCCTTTAAGTCGGGAAAAACGGATTCGGGAATAGGAGTTGGTGCCGTTACATTTGATCCTTCAAGCTCTCAGAAAGGAGAACGATGTAAGGACATTTATGTTTGTGTTGCTTCCAAATCCGCGAGCATTTGGCACAGTGAAGATGCAGGCAAATCGTGGAGATCCTTACCCAACCAACCAACGGGTATCTATCCCCATCATGCTCAGTTTGGGGCAGATGGATGGCTTTATCTAGCCTATGGAAATGGGCCGGGACCCAATGGCGTAACCAATGGAGCCGTCTGGAAATACCATCCCAGTACAGGGGAGTGGAAAGACATTACGCCTGAGATGCCGACTTCTTCGGTGGGATTTGGCTACGGTGGACTTTCGGTAGATCCAAGGAAGCCAGGATATCTGGCTGTCACCACCCTCGATCATTGGAGTGGTGGGGATGAACTCTATGTCTCAGAGGACGCAGGGGAACATTGGAAAGGAGTCAAGCGATTCTCCCAAATGGACCCGTCGAACAGCCCCTTTTTGAAGTGGGGGCAAAAGGAGCCAAAGTTCGGCTGGTGGATGGGCACAGTCCAGATCGATCCATTTAGGCCCGACACAGTACTTTTTGGAACTGGAGCCACGATTTGGGGCACGGACAAAATCTCTGATGCAATCGGTGGCAAAACGACTATCTGGACCGCTCGAACTATTGGGTTGGAAGAAACTGCAGTCCTGGATTTGATGAGCCCACCGACCGGAGCGCATCTCTTTAGTGCCGTCGGTGATATAGGCGGTTTTCGTCATGAAGACTTTGACCATGCACCCAAAGAAGGGATGCAAGCGAATCCAATCTTCAGCGACAGCGACTCGATCGACTTTGCTGAACTTGCTCCTAACGTGATGGTGCGGGTTGGCAGAGGCAATGCCGGTGTCGCCCATGGTGCCACTTCACTAGACGGAGGGTTTAGTTGGAAACCTTTTGCAAGCGAACCACCACGAAGTGGAGGCGGTGGTTCCGTGGCGATTTCTGCTGATGGCAAACGGATGGTGTGGTCCCCGTTCCGCTCTGAACCTTACGTCTCGATCGATTCCGGGAAGTTTTGGGTGAAATCGTCAGGCGGTACGGCAAATATGAAATTGGCAGCCGATCGACAAAATCCTCAATTGTTCTATGGAATCGGAGGTGGTGAAGGACACAACTTCTATTACATCAGCAACGATGGAGGTCTTTCTTTCCAGAAGATATCGGAGCTCCCTCATGGCAATTTGGAGTGTATCAAGGCTGTGCCAGGCAAGTCGGGAGATGTTTGGATTGTTGCTGGCAACCGGGTATTGCATGCTATGAGCACGACTACAACCCCCGTCGCTGCGAAGGATATCTCAGACGCCAACGCTGTTGGATTCGGACGTCCGAGATCCGGGGTTGGATATCCGAGTGTGTTCCTCATTGGAGCCGTAAGTGGTGTTGAAGGTGCGTTTCGGTCCGATGATGGGGGCAATTCCTGGACATTGATTACGGATGCGCAGCATGGTTTTGGCACCATGGACCATATCACCGGCGATCCACGACTTTTTGGACGTGTTTACATCGGTACCAATGGGCGTGGAGTTCTCTATGGCGACCCGAAATGATGTCGACCCAATCTTGCATTGGGACAATGTCTTTTCGGCTTGTTTTTCATTCGTCCAATGATTTAAGGTCTTAACCTGCGATTTACATTGAAATCCTGAACATGTACTTATCATTTCGGGGCCAAAGGCTTGTACAATCGGTGCCGTGAGTTCAAAGGTAAATGGTCGTACGGTCGTCAAAGTTTTCGCGACTACTGGTATGGAAGCGATGCGCAATGCCGTCGAATCAGAGTTGCGAACGCGTCTGAGTGGCGAGCTTGACCATTTTGTGGTTGAGGGAGGGCAACATAGCGTCAGCACGTTTTCCAACCAAAACATGGAAGTACAGGTGGACAATGTCCGCGACCATGTGGTTGTTGTGCTCCATACTCAAACTCCGCCTGTCAGCGATCATATTGTAGAACTCCTTGCGTTGCTGGACGCGATCAATAATGCTCACCCGCGACAGACCTTTGTAGTTTTCCCCTATATGCCTTACAGCCGTTCGGACCGAAAGAACCGACCGCGCATCTCAGTTATGGGGCAACGACTCCCAGAAATCCTTAACAAAGTCTTGAATGTTCGACGAGTTCTCTTACTCGAGCCTCATGATCCGCACATTAAGCAATATTTCGTGCCGACCGCTGATGAGGTCCCTGGGCTTCCTATGTTGGTCGAATATATCCGACGGGAATATCTATCTCAGCACAAGCCAGAGGATTGCACCGTTGTCTTTGCCGATTCCAGTGCTGCCAAGAGGTTTGAGGAAGTTCCTTCCTCGCTTGGTATCGAGCCAGCCTATATCTATAAGTCCCGAACTGACCACAGTGAAAATCCGCATGTTAAAGTGGTTATGGGCAACGTCAAAGGTAAGCACTGTCTTTTGGTCGACGATGAAATTCTAACCGGCAACACGGTTTTGAAGGATGCCGCTATTCTGAAGCAGGAAGGAGCCGCAACCGTTCGTATGTTGGCGGTCCACGGAGTTCTTCTGGATCAGAAGTTGACGGCCGAACAGCTGATAGGGAAGCTTGCCAATTCTGTCGTAGATGAGTTTGTTGTAACCGACTCCATCCCGATTGGCGATAAGTTGGACTATGCAGAAGGAAAGATCAAAGTTATTTCGATAGCTCCACTTCTGGGGGAAGCTTGTAAGCGTTTGATTCTAGGTGAATCGCTCAGCGCACTTCACCGAATCGAAGGCGAACTTACCTCCTAAGAAATAAATCTTGGGCATCACCCAACTGCTTGGGTCCACCTCGGTCCGGTAGAACAAACACGGATCCATCGGTATTGATTCGCATCAACCTGCCTTTCACGATGGCGTGGAAGTTGTCGGTTGCGGTCGAATCCCCGTACCACTCGTTTCCCAACACCCCAATAAGTGGATCCAGTCGAAGTTGGGGCCAAGGCTTGGCTTTAAGTTTGTTGGCACGCAGATAATTTTGAATATAGGCAAAGCTGATGCGGAACGGCGAGGTTTCCTTTAGATCGAGGCCCGGATCGATAGGGAACTGAGTTGCCTTGACATCCGAATAAGGATCTCTCGGTGTTGTAAAGTCGGCCCGCACGGGGTCAAAGTAGGATGCGGCTACCAATGAAGGTGCGGGTTGTTGATCGTATTGCTCCTCGTATAGAGATAACGCTACATAGACCTTTCGCATTCGCCCTGATTCGTCCAAGATCAAGTTGGATTTTCGCCGAAACAGTCCCACTGGAATAAGAATCGCGGCCGCTACCACGATGACGATGATTGCCAGTAGCGTCTCCTGTTTGCCTATTCCGCGATTTCGGTGCAGCCGATCCATACCACCTGTTATTCTGCACGGTTTTGTCATCAAACACCCAACTTCGCATCTCAGAGCTATTTCAGTTAACAGGTTCGGTTTGGAGTTAAAACGAAGGGCATTTTTTCCAATCTGTCAAAGGTAGACTCCAATTTAGTGCGGCAATCTCATTTTGTCGCGCGCAGGAACAAGCATGGCAGCCGTTGCGGACGTCCAGACAGTAAATATTTCCATCAACGACATTGATCTCAAAGTGCCCAAGGGCGAAATGGTTGTTGAGTCGGTCAAACGCCTTGGCCTCGAAATTCCAATCTTTTGCTACCATCCACGGTTAAAGCCTGTTGGTATGTGTCGCATGTGTTTGGTTGAGTGCGCCTACAAGATGCCCGATGGCAGCATTCGAAAGATGCCCAAGCCGCAAGCCGCATGTACTTTGCCGGCTACCGAGGGCTTGATTGTTTACACCGATACCGAGGCCTTGCACAAGGACCGAAAGGGCGTATTGGAGTTCCTGCTGATCAACCACCCGCTCGATTGTCCGATTTGTGACCGAGGTGGTGAGTGCCCACTTCAAAACAACACTCTCCATTACGGACCTTCGACAAGCCGCTATGTTGAAACCAAGCGACACGCTCCCAAGGCTTTTCCTCTCAGCAAGTACGTCACGTTAGACTTGGAACGCTGTATTCAATGTGGCCGATGCGTTCGATTTACCGAAGAGATCTCGGGTGATGCCCAATTGGGCTTCCGATTCCGTGGTGCGAAGATGCAACCTTCCACCTTCGAATTACGCGATTTTGACTCCAAATTTAGCGGGAATGTCATCGAAATCTGTCCTGTCGGCGCATTGACCAGCACGAAGTATCGCTTCCGAGCTCGCCCGTGGGACCTTCAAACCAAGCCTGGAATCTGTACGATGTGCAGTAACGGCTGTAACGTGTATGTCGACTATCGAGCTGGACAGGTCGTCCGAATCAATGGTCGAACCAACGAAGTTATCAACGAAGAATGGACCTGCGATAAGGGCAAATTCGGGCACGGAGTGTTTGCTGGTTCGAACCGAATGACTCAAGTTCGAGTCCGGACGAACGACAAGTTGGTCCCAGCTGATTGGTCAGCTGCGTATCAGGCAATTCTGAGTGCACTGAGCAATCTTAACGGCTCCCAAATTGGCGTAATCGGAGGAGGCAAAAACTCCAACGAAGATTTGTATGCAGCCCAGAAAGTATTCGTCAAGCATCTCGGTAGTTCAAATTTAGACTATCGTTTAACCAAGCAACTTGCCAGCGATACAAATACTGGAAGTAAGTCGCTAATCGCTGGATTTGAAAAAGAGAAGGCGGTCTTGGTGTTTGGAACGGCTTTGGCTGACGAAGAACCGATCCTCTTCCTCCGCCTCCGAAAGGGTTGGTTTAACAACAAGACCAAGGTTGTGGTTGCAACCGATGCTTCCAACGAAGTCGATAGCTTTGCTCAGTTCATTCTCCGCTACAAATCCGGAACTGAATCTGCATTGGCTGCTGGCTTAGCTCTTGCGGTCGGAGCCGAAGGTGCAGATGCCAAATTTACTCCTGAATATGTTCAATCGATAACAGGAGTATCTGCTGCCGATTTGACGGCTGCTGCCAACCTGCTGAAAGAAAATTCTGCTCCCGTTGTGACGACTCGCAGTATCTACAACGTGAATCAGGCTGATAACGTGGTTGCCTCGCTTAAGAGCGTTGCCGCTGCAAGTGGAGCTGCGTTCAACCTATTTGCTACAGAATCAAACGGTCAAGGTGCAGAGGAGTTGGGATTCATTCCAACAGCAGGTGGGTTGAACACCCGAGAAATGCTGACGGCATGTGTGAACGGCGATCTTAAGTTCCTTTGGATCTTGGGTGCCGATTTACTCTCAAGCTATCCAGATCGAGCCTTGGTAGAGAAGGCGTTGGAGAGTGTCGAATTCTTGGTCGTTCAGGACATCTTTGAAACGGAATCGCTTGGTTATGCCAGTGTTGCTCTTCCCATGAGTGCTCCGACTGAGATGGACGGAAGCTACGTGAACTTGGAGCGAAGGCTTCAGGTGATGAGGCAAGTGCTACCAGCTCCTGGCACAGCGAAGCCGGCATGGAGAGCTTTCGTCGAGCTTGGGATGCGGCTAAAGGCGGAAACGCCTCTGTTCGATGCATCGGACGTTTTCGATCAAATTGCTAAGGAAGTTCCAGCCTATGCCAGTCTTTCTTATGCAGAGTTGCCGGATGAAGGTCAGATTTTAGCCTAAGCTTAATTCCTATCAGGTGCAGTAAATCCAAGCAAGATGCTAAGCTAGCCGCATGCGGTCAGCTTACGGAATTTTGTTTCTAACGCTCTCTTGTCTTGGAGGGGCAATTGCCTACACCGGTCAAGATGCGCCTCTCGCCGAACAGCAGTTCAAGAATATTCAGTCATTCAAGGGCTCCAAAGCCAGTGACGTTATTCCTGCAATGCAATTCATGAGTGCTTCGCTCAAGGTCGATTGCGATTACTGTCACACCAAAGATCGAGCCAGTGACGACCTGGAAACCAAGCGAACGGCACGCGAAATGATCGCGCTTCAGCGTGACATTAACAAGCGGAATTTTAACGGCCGAAACCAGATCACTTGTGCCACGTGTCACGGCGGGCACGTTCGACCAGTCAATCTTCCTCCTGTCACTGGGCTGGAGGTTCGGGCTAGAAGAAATGCCACCGTAAACGCTGATGATGTTCTCAAGGCTTACGGAAAGGCGATTGGTACAGTTCCTGCCAACGGAATTGAGAGTCTGAAGTTGGAAGGTACTTGCACGATGGAAGGCGAGAAGTCCAAGACTGAAGCAACTTACGCAGGAAGCAAATTTGCAGTAGCTATCCACACCTCAAAGGGCGACCAAAAGATGGGATTCGACGGATCTCTGGTTTGGTTTGGTGGTCAATACGGCGTCCAGAAAGTTCCTCTCGAGCATGCGATTCAATATGTCAATTCGCACTTGGTCTTTACCGGTCCTGATTCACTTCCCAAATTGACAGGAATTACCGGTGGTATTGCCAAGATCGATGGCAAGGATCAGCAAGTTGTGATGGGAGCTACTGCGGATAAGTCGCGGGTTACTTTGTTCTTTGATAAGGCAACGGGGCTGCTTTCCCGCGTCATGTTCACGTATCCGACATCGCTTGGCAATATGGCACAGATCAATGACTTCACTAACTATAAGAAGGTCAACGGTGTCCAGATTCCGATGAAAATCGCTAGCCATTCCACCGAGAATGACGCGATTTTTGAGTTTAAATCAGCCAAGGTCGGCGGTGCAGTCGATGCGAAAACATTCGACGCTCCTAAGTAATCTCGGAGATTAGGCTTGAGTAAAAGTCCGGGTCGATATTCGACTCGGACTTTTTTTGCGGATTCGATTCTGGCGATATGGGCTGTAGTGAGCTGAGTTCGTCATCCTCGTAAGGCACTTAAGAAAAATCCTATGTTTCAAACGCACTTAGATTGAGAGCGAATCGCACTTCCTGTTCGGTGTAGCGAAACGTCCTGTTTCGCTAAGTGTATTTTTTGGCAAGAATTGCGGCATCATGCCGCAATTCTTGCATTCTCTTTCTGCGTTCATTCATGAACGCAGAGGAGCCTATTTATTCGTAAGCGTAATTCAACGCCATCCCAGGACGTAGGCTCAATCCTTTCTAGTGCCTCAAATCGACAGAGCGGTTGTTTGTAAGAATTGAATGTCATTCCTGCCCACTGGCCTGAGTCCGGTGTCGAGCTTTGACCTGTCTGCCCTGAGGCCGTGCGTGTTCGAGCGTAGCGAGTTTAGGCTGAAGGACAGGTCAGCGAGATTGCGTTAGGACTCGAGTCAGGGGGGGGGGAATGCGCCGCCTGCGCAAGGCACTAAAGAAATATTCTGTATTCCAAACGTGCGCAGACCAAGCACGAATTACAAATCCTGTGCGATGTTGCAAAACATTGTTTCTTTGCCCTTCCATGGACGAAGAGAAACCTCTTTGGGCGATCGGCCATTCAAACACTTATCGACAGGCATGCTTATGGGGCTGCCTTTGCCGAAGGCAGCCCCGTCATTCAACCCTTACGGAGTAACCGTAAGCGTCGCAGTTTGTGTGTTGGCTCCTTGCGTTGCCGTCAGCGTCACGGATGTCTGGGTAGTCACCTTGGTGTGTCCGACCTTGAATGTTGCGACAGACTTCCCGGCGGCGACGGTCACCGATGCAGGGACGGTTGCTGACGGATCGGAACTGGACAACTTGATCACTACTCCACCCGCCGGTGCAGGACCCGTTAGCGTAACTGTTCCTGTCACTGCCGTGGTCGCACTGCCTTTGACAGAGCCGGGAGTGATTGTTATGGACTTAAGCTTCGGAGCTAAAACGGTGATCGAAGCCGTTTGAGAACCAGAGGTTAGCGATGCAGTCACAATGACGTTCGTGTCAGTCGCCTGAGGAACAGTTGTAACGTTGAACTTCGCTGTCGTAGCACCCACCTGAACAGAGACCGTAGCTGGAATTGTGACTGCTTTCGAGTTGGAAGTGAGCTTGACGAGAATCGCGCCACTCTTGGTGCCAGCTGGGGCACCCAAAGTTACGACTCCAGATGCGGCTGTGCCACCAATGACTGATGGCGGCATAATTGTCACTGAGCTTACTGTATAAGGCTGAACATTCAGGATTGCGTTCTGGGTGACGCCATTGTAGCTCGCGGTAATCACAACTTGAGTTGCAGTTTGAACGAGCAAATGGGTGACGGCAAAGGAGACCGAAGTTCCACCACTCACCACCTTCACACTTGCAGGAACAGTGGCGACCTTCGTGTTGGAGCTGGTGAGCTTGATGGTGGCACCGGCTGAGGTAGCCGGACCGTCCAAACTTACTGTCCCGCTCACAGTCGTGTTGGAACCACCAATTACCTGAGATGGATTAACGGCAATACCTGACAGACCTGCTGGCTGAATGGTCAAGGTTGCCGTTTGAGTGGTCAACCCAAGCTTGGCGGTAACGACAGCATTCACCGTCGTGGCTACAAGCTTGGTCTGAATTTGGAACGTCGCTGTCGATGCTCCAACCGGCACCGTCGCCGATGCAGGCAGGATCATGTTGCTTGAGCTTGAAGTAAGGGTGACAGTCATCCCTGAGGTTGGAGCAATACCCGAGAGCGTCACTGTTCCCATTGCGGTGGTACCACCTGCAACTGCGCTGGGTGAAACGCTCACCGAAGAGAGCCGGGTTGGCTGAACGGTCAACGTTGCAGTCTTCGAAGTGCCGGACAAGGATGCAGTGATGGTTGCAGTGAGTGTTGATGCTTCTCCCACCGTGTTCAAAGTGAAATTGGCAGTCGTAGCCCCTGCTGGCACTGTAACCGTTGCGGGCAAGGTCACATCTGCGGTTGTTGAGGACAGATTGATCGTGGAACCACCATTTGGTGCGGCACGGCTCAGCGTAACCGTACCAGTTGCCGTGGAACCACCCATTACGGAATTTGGAGAAATGGCGATCCCAGCCAACAATGGGCTTTGAACCGTCAGGGTCGCAGACTGTGGGCTTCCAGTAGTGGTGGATGCCTTGATCGTCACCGAAGTAGTCGAAGCTACTGTAGTGGTTGATGCTGAGAACGTCACAGATGTCGTGCCCGCAGGAACCGTAACTGAATTGGGAACCGTTGTGCTTGGGTCGCTGGAGGTCAAGGAGACTGATAGACCGCCTGCTGGTGCATTACCGTTAAGGGTAACGGTGCCGGTTGAGTTAGAACCTCCGGTGACGGTTGTTGGATTCAAAGTCAGTCCGGTTAAGCTTGGGGCATTCACCGTCAAGGTCGCAGACTTACTGGCGCTATTTAGGGTCCCAGTAATCGTAACCGACGTGGCACTGGCAACTGGGGTTGTCGTGACATTGAATGTGGCTGAAGTAGCACCACCTAGAACTGTGACGTTCGTTGGAACTGTTCCTGCCGCATTGCTAGCTTGGAGTTGAACTGTTGTGCCGCTCAAAGGTGCAGAGCCTGTCAGAGTCACAGTACCGGTGGAGGAAGTTCCTCCCAATACCGACGTTGGGCTTAGACTTACACTTTGGAGAACAGCTGGGGTAACCGTCAATGTCGCGGTCTGATTGACGGAGTTGAGGCTACCTGTAATCGTTGCAGTAGTCACTGAAGCAACTGCACTTGTGCTGACTGCAAAGGTCGCACTGGTTGCACCAGCTGGAATAACGACGGTCGCCGGAACAGTTGCGCTGGCGTTGTTGGATTGAAGTGTGACAGTCGCTCCACTGGAGCCAGCTGGCCCACTGAGAGTTGCTGTGCCAGTCGAAGAACTTCCACCGGTGACGGAAACGGGATTCAGCGTGATCCCCGTTAGCGTTGCCGCTGTTATGGTTAGGTTGGCAGTTTGACTGGTGCTGTTGAGTGTGCCGGTAATTGTGGCCGTCGTGTTTGTGGAGACGGGAAGAGTGCTAACCGTGAACGTGGCGCTGGTCGCACCTGCTACCACCACGACACTAGCTGGGACAGTCGCGCTAGACGAGTTAGAAGATAGCGTGACAGTTGCACCGCCGGTTGGAGCTTGGCCGTTCAATGTCACTGTGCCAGTCGATGAGCTTCCACCCGCAACTGAAGCTGGGCTAAGTGAAATGCCCGTCAGCACTGCTGGCGTGATCGTTAAAGTTGCAGTTTGATTGACTCCGGCCAACGATGCGGTGATCGTTGCACTGGTCTGAGCAGGAACTGCTGTCGTGGTAATCGTAAATGTGCCGGTACTAGAGCCAGCAGCGACAGTCATAGTCGCCGGAACAGTGGCACTGGTCGCACTCGATTGAAGATTGACAACTGTGCCCCCTGGCCCTGCTACTCCGCTGAGGGTTACGGTTCCGGTTGAAGTATTTCCACCGACAACAGACGTCGGTGTAACCGAAACGCCTGTTAGGGTAGCTGGGTTAATCGTTAAAGGGGCCGTTTGGCTGCTGGAACCCAAAGAAGCACTGATGTTGGCAGTGGTTACCGAGGAAACTGCCGTGGTATTCACTGTGAACGTAGCACTGTTCTTTCCAGCCGCAATCGTTACCGGACTGGTTACGGTCGCACTACCGTTATCGGAAGCAACCGTGACGTTTATGCTGTTTGCCGGAGTTCCATTAAGGGTGATCGTTCCGGTTGAAGGTGATCCACCTTGGACGGAAGTCGGTGAAAGGGTAAGGCTACTTACAGACAGCGCGGAAACTGTGAATGTCTGCGTCAAACTCGCCCCGTTGTACGAAGCGGTAATCACAGAGCTTCCGACTCCAACAGAAGTCACAGTAAATGATGCGGTCTTTGAGCCAGAAGCAACTGTCACCGAACTTGGCACTGTCGCAACCGAAGTTGACGCGGAACTGAGGCTGACTGTAATGCCACCCGCTGGTGCGGCTGCAGATAAAGTAACTGTGCCGGTTCCATTTGAGCCAATCGTGACCGTAAGTGGACTGATTGTGAATCCGGAGAGGTTGGGATTGACAACGTTACCAATTTGAAGATGCCATAGCCCTCTTCCATAGGTGGCAGCATTCAAGTATCCGGTTCCTGGTACGGCTACAAGGTCGTGCACGATCACATTGGGTAGTCCGAGTGAAGAACCCGCGTTTGACCAGGTTGATCCTGAGTCCGTAGAGACAAACACTCCAACATCATTCGCGACCCACCACGTAGAGGCCGGAGTTGTCAAATCTCGTGCAATGGCATTGAGCGAGACGTCTGGGAGTTTGCTCCCACTTGAACCTCCTACTGCGGTGAAACTTGGTGTTGCGGCGCTTGTATTAGAACACCGATAGAGGTGACTTGAGCCCGACCCAGAGCCCCCCAAACCGATGAGAATGTCGCTTGCATTAGTTGGGCTAACACTGATCGACGTAATTGCAGCGCTAGGCAAAGAACCATTGGCTGCATTAAGTTTTGTCCAAGTAGATCCTTGGTTGGTCGACATGTAAAGGGCACCATCTGTCGACCCAGTGTAAATCCGATTTGTATCGGTTGGGGCAATAGCGATCCCTTGAATAACATCGTAAGCCCCGCCATTGGTTAGGGTTTGGCTGCCCAGCGGGCCCGTCCACTTTTGGGTGCTTTCACTCCATTGATAGAGGTAGCTTGTCCCTGTATAAAGGAGGTTCTGGTTTGTGGGATCGAGGACCAGTGTCGGAGTAAATGAAAGGTTTCCGCTAAATGTGCTAGTGCCATTCGCAATGAGATTTTTGTTAGACCACCCGTTTGCGGTTCGATAAATCCCATCGTAGTCATAGGAGTTGTATTGAATCAGAGGGTTGGTTTGGTTGATTGCAGCACCGCCGCCATCGCCAGCACCTACATTGAGCCAGTTGTTTAGATCGCCGGTGGATAGTGGACTGGCATTGTCTTGGGTACCTCCCAACGCATAGTTCGCATTTGTGGGATGCATTGCGATGTGATAAAACATCGTATTCCCCAGATTTTTGCTTAGTCTTGAAACCGTCCCAGTCGTGAAATTGGCGTCGAATTGAACTCCGTAAACACCACCGTCATTGCTGAATATGCATTGAGTTGGATCGGTTGGACAGACGGCAAGGCAGTGCTGGTCGTTATGAAGAACAGCACCGTTGGAATAGCTGCCACCATTGGTCACGAAGTCCTTCCAAGTGCTTCCACCGTCAAGCGAGTACGTGACGTTGATCTCGCCAAGATAAAGAACGTCGGTGGCGCTTACTCCCGATCCCTTTGTTCCGCACTCAAGGTGGTAATCGTATCCGCTCTGCGAGAAGTTGGGGTCTTGAGATGGCCCTTGAGGAAGGTTTGCGCTGACATTAGTCCAAGAGGATCCTTGGTTGCTACTTGTATAGAGGGCAGCATTGTCAGAATCAAGCACATAGACGTTGTTTGAGTTTGTGGGTGAGGTTGCTACTTCGTAAGCAAAATGATAGCTACCGTCGGCGGGAATTGGACTGTCTAGTAAGTTCCAGGTTGCACCATGATCGTCAGAAACATACAACCTACTTGTCTTAGAACCACCGGTGGCATACCCTGCTGCAACGGAATAAAACCGTGTTGCCCCACTCACTGGTGCGCTGGCAGCAATCGAGGGCCAAACGTAGTATTGGCCACCAACATTGATCTTGGTCCATGTGGAACCACCATTGGTTGATCTATAAAGATAACCGGTGTAAGTCGTACCGTCTCCGGTGCCCGCAATAAGGGTCTGGCTGTTTGTGGGATCGATCAGAACCTTGTTGACCCCCACTGATCCCATCGAGCTTTCTGCGATTTCGGTCCAAGTTGAGCCACCATCTGTCGATTTCATAATGCCGTAGCTCGTCGGAAGGCCCCCATGATAGTCACCGCGCCCCACATAGATCGTGTTGTGGTTGTTCGGGTCAATCGTGATGCAGTTGACAGCGAGTTGGGTCCAATTGCTGGAGAGCCAATTCCATGTGGATCCTCCGTCTGTACTCTTCCAAACTCCGCCCTGTGCGCCACCGGCATAGATCGTCGTGGAGATGGTCGGATCGTAGGCAACTGCGTTCACACGGCCGTTGATTGGTGTGATGCCATAGTAAGTCTGATAGGGGATGGCAAGGTTGGTCGGCCCCATATACGTCCAGGTGTTGCTTGCCGCTGATCTGACCTTACCGGAGATCTCATTGATGCTAGCTTTGCGCATTCTCGACGCGTGTTGACGCGCCTGATCAAGGGCGGCCCAATTGACCGAATCGTTTGGAAATGCTCTTTGGTGAATGAACCACTGGTAAGCCTGAAGGTAATCCCCCGTATCATGTCTGGGATTTCCTGCCAAATTCTCGGAAGCTTCGTCACGTCGCAAGTGAGAGACTTTCCTTGTCAGCGACTTGAGTGATCGAATGTCGACAGGCTCCTCATCGGCATCCATCGGCCGGACACCGCTCAGATGAGAAAGATATGACTTAGCCTTTGCCAAGCTGACTCCTTCCTTAAGCTGAACGAGAAAGGAATGGGTACCTCGTTCACGGGCATCCAAACGGCCAATCGGGCCTATCTGGGACGCAAGCCGTTCAACGGAAACGTACTTTTCCGCCGAGATATAGAGATCTTGGGATGGGTTGGGGATACCCGTAGTAATGCCAGATCTTAACGCCAAAAATGCGATAAATAGGGAAGTCAAAGGTTACACCTGTCGAATGACATTCGATGGTTCTATCTTACGGCAATTTGAACCTGAATGAGGCGTTCACTAGGCAATATTCGGGACCTATTCTGTTCTTGGAATTCCTAGACTCTTGGTGTGGTGGGTCTCATTTTGGAGTTAGCCGTCTTTGGCGAATATAAGGGCACCAATCACCCATTTTTGCCCCTGAGGAGGGGGCAAATAGGCATTTAGATGTCGCACACCGTACTCTTAGCTAAAGCTAAAGGATGGTTCTGGCTTTGTCCCAACCTACTCGCCTCAGAGAGGCGAGCGGGTGAATTTGATCTGGTGAAATCCGGCCAATGATCGGGCTTCCAAACTGTCCGGAACACGGTTGACTCTGATTTCGAACACGCCCGGAGTTGCGATGGTTACGAAGTTATCCACGAACGGAGTCGGAGCTCCGTCCTCAGTTAGCATCAGATCTACCAGCGGGGTCTCCGTCTTGATCGTCAGCACTCCATCCTGATACGTGGAAACCACCAACGGCTGAGCTGGTGCATAACGCGCTGATTTCGGCTCTGCGATCAGTTTCCAAGACTGAGCGGAGCCAAATAGGTCTTCAGCAACGATAATCACATCGGGACCTGACATCCCTGAAATCGACATCTCCAAGATCTGACTTCGAGAGTTCGGAGGAAGGTGAATGTCGACCTCATAGGTCTCCAACAGCTCGCCCGACCGAAGTTGTATAGCGCTCAGGTTCACGACCGAGTCCCAAACATCAACGCCATCGTTGATCGCCCAAAGGGTGACCTGATCTTCGTCTCGAACGATCGAAAGTAATTCGTCGGCATAAAGGTCTCGCAAGGAATATGCAAGCGCCTTATAATCTCCGGCACTGTCAAGAATCGCCCAACTCTGTACTGGCCAGCAGTCGTTTAACTGCCAGATCAGCGACCCTCGGCAGAACTCGGATCGTCGATAATGCTCAACACCACACCGAAGCGCATCGCGTTGGTTAAGCTGGCTGTAATAGACCCAGTCCTCTAAAGTGACCGGCTCCGGGTAGTGCAATTTGACATAGCCGTGGAACGTCTCATGCCCTTTTCCGGTGCGGTCGTGCCACTTGACCGCAGGAGAATGGGGATCCCAGTCGGTTCGATCTAAAGTCCGAGCCCATAGTGCCGAGCTACAAGACGAAGCGAACCCATACTCACTGGAGAACCGTCCGGTCGAATCGGTGTAGTATTTCCAATCGCCGCGACCGTGCCAGACATCCCAACAGTGCTGGTCTCCGAAACCACCTGAGTTGGGGCCCTTTTGCTTCTCTGCTTTTCCATCATTGTTCGGGTTATCCCCGATCGGTGAGGTAGCAATGTAGCTGATCGTCGGACAGTACTTCTCCACGACTTCAGGCAATACCTTGTCGTAATGGTTTCCACCGTAATAGCGCTTCGGCTGACGCTCAGGACCGCCCCAAGCGTTTGCGAACATTTCCAAGTTCTCGTTATTTCCGCACCAGAGGGCCAAGCTCGGACGATGGCGTAACCGCATAACGTTTTCGGTAGCTTCTGCTCTGATGACCTCTTGCCAAGTTTCGTCGTCTGGATAGTAGGAACAGCCAAACGGGAAGTCTTGCCAAACCAGGATTCCCAGTTCGTCACAAAGGTCATAAAACTCTTCAGTCTCATAGAGTCCACCGCCCCAGATTCGAAGCATGTTGAATCCCATGTCTTTCGCTTTCGCCAAGCGATCGCGGTACTGATCCTTGTTTACGATACTGGGGAACGAATGATCGGGAATCCAGTTGGCGCCTCTGGCCCAGATCCGCTCACCATTAAGAACAAATTCAAAAGACTCGCCCCATTGGTCTGCCTCTCGGAGCAGGTGAATGTCTCGAATGCCGATTTTCCGAGTGGTGATATCGTGAACTCGGACTCCTGGATCGTCATCGAACTCGTCAATCTTATCCGGTGGAACCACGCTGGCAAGGGTGAAGTTGATCTCATAAAGATGAGGTGCTCGGGGATCCCAAAGAATTGGGTCTGAGATAAGGGCACTGTCTCCAGGGCCCATCATCATAAATCCTTCGACCGTATTGCCGTCCTGATCGAAACAGTGGGCCATCCAGCCGTCTGCTTCCCCTTCATGGGCCACTTCGCACTGAATTTGGACGCCACCTTCGGCAGTGAAACTCTGTCTGATTTCGATTCCTGTGATACGTGCAGAAAATTCAATAAGAGATACTGGACGCCAAATGCCACATGAGGCGAGCCGGGGACCCCAGTCCCAACCAAACATGTACTGAGCCTTTCGAACAAACGCCCGCTCGTCGAAATTCATGACATCGGGAGCGATTCCTTCCTGGGCAAAGTAGGCCTCTCGACGCTCATTTCCTACGCGGATTGCCGACTGAAAGTCGATTCGTAAAGTGTTCTCGCCGAGCTTCAAGCGGTCGGTTACGTCGATTTCCAGGGCCGTGAACATGTTGTCATGCTCACCAATCTGCTCATCGTTGAGGAAGATCGTGCAGACTGTGTCCAAGCCATCAAACCGTAGGACTCGATGGGGTAACTCGTCGTTGGGGCGCCACTCAAAGGTTGTGCGATAACTCCAGTCCTTTTGATCAACCCATTGGCAACCCAGTTCATTCATCCTTTCAAATGGGTGGCCTATCACACCACTTTCCACGAGGTCAAGGTGAACGTGTCCAGGAACGGTAGCCGGTAACCAACCCGTTTCAACAGTGGCGATCTTTCCGCCGGGCCAAGACTTTTCGGCAAACTCCCAACCGGAGTGCAGATAGGTTTTCTGAAGCATCGAATCCAAGTCTACTTGCTGGGGTTCGCTGAATGATGGGGTGCCCTCATCATTGGTGGTAAGTGCCAAAAAACCGGAAACAATAAGTGGACAATTCTTGATCTATTGAGGTGGATACAACATCAAAGCGGCGGCACCGTAAATGCCGGCATCCAATCCGAACGGAGACGCACTGAGTCCCGGAGATTGAAGATACATCGATAACCATTTGCTCAAACCGACAGCTCCACAGACGACGATTTGATCCGGGAAGTACATTTCTTGAAGGACAATTCCTGCCTGCAAGAAGGCTTGTAACGCGGCAGCCATTTGATTGGCCGTTGGGTCAGGACTCAGAGCGGCGCCCCCCAACATCTCTTCAAAAGTCTTTCCACCAGGGCCAGGCATATCGTTCAAGCGAGGATATTCACCTCGTTTGCCCATTAAGATGGAGCCGTTAGCCACGAAACCACAACCTACTCCAGTTCCGAGAGCCAAAGTTGCCACCCGTTTCCCAGCATATTGGGGCAAGCAGGCATGCCCCCATGCTGAAGCAAGGCCGTCATTCAACGCCATAGTTGGAACGCCCAATGTTTCCTCGCTGAAGATCGAACCCACGTGGTCCGGGATGAGTGCTTTGGCCTCCCACAGTTCGCCGGTATTGGGATCAACGGTTCCTCCCGTACTCACTCCCACGGCTGATACACTCGAATTCTTGACTTGAGATCGAATCCAATCTAACCGATCTTGGCGGGCCTCCAAAACGGGCATTCGCTCGAGGTGTTGAAGTTGCCAATCTGAGCTGAAGACGCCAAACCGCATCCAAGTTCCCCCGATATCTACCGCACCCACAGACCCGGTGGCTCCGGTCCTAGGCATCAACATCTGCGTCGTTTTGACCGGGTCGTTAAGTGCACCACCTACGACGACAGCAACCGCTCCAATGCGCAAAGCAGACTCAACTTCCCATCGTTGAGTGTAACGTCCTTCGGCAATCACCGGGACTTTGATTGTCTTGACCAGTGTACGAACCAGTTCCAAGTCCGGACCACTCGGCATTCCTGCACTGGTATAGCCTGATAACGTGGTGCTGATCATGTCAGCACCTAAATTCACGGCAACCTCTGCACTTTCTAGGGAGTCGATATCGGCCAACACCAAAGTTTTGTGCTGGTGAATTAAATCGATCAGTTCCTTGAGCGTCTCTCCGTTCGGACGTGTACGTAAAGTTGCATCCAAAGCGATCACCTCGACACCTGCATCGAGAAGGGATTCAACTTCAGTTCGTGTGGCCGTGATGTAGACGGAGGAGTCTGAGTAGTCCTGTTTAATCAGTCCAATGACGGGGGATTGAGTGTGTTTGCGGACTTCCCGAATGTTGTCGATCCCTTGGAGACGAAGGGCAGTAACACCTTGCCCCAAGCTGGCCAACGCAAGCTGACTTAAGGTGATGGGGTGATCAACAGGAGAGTTTGGGGATGCCTGGGCCGAAGCAATGAGAGGGCATTTTTTCAGGACATCGAGCAATTCAGTCAGACGCACAGTCCATTTTAGAACTTAACGTGTTGTTTACGCCCGATCAATCTTCGCCGAGAAGCTTCTTCAATCTCTCTCGGTCGATTCTTTCCTGCTCTCGCCGTTTGACCTCGTCGAAGTACTCCTGATCGTATTGAACTTGGCCGCGACTAACCGCCTCTTTCTGCTTTGGATTGATAAATCGGCGCCCAGTCATCATTCGATTACCTTGGACGAAGCTCATTTTTGGAATCCGATCAGAAGCAAAGATGAAGGCGAACACCAATGGAATACAGGCGGCTAGTGAGATGAATGGTCCCTGGCTGAAGTGCATAAAGAAGACAATCGCGGCAAAAATCCAGGCCAAAACAGTTGCTGGGATAGGAATTGCACCATACAACATCACTCTTTGACTTTGATTTCTTGCGCACCAAGCAACCGAAATCGCAGTGATTGGGATGAAAGGTCCTGCCAGACCGTAAGGTGATTTCGTTAAGGTCGCAATAGCCAGAACAGAAGCGGCACCCATGACAATCGTCGTCGCCAGAAAAATGAGGAATCGCACCGATCCCATCTCCTTTTCTACCCAGGAGCCGACCTGATAGAACCAAATCAGGAGCATCACTGAGACGAGCAGGGCCATGCCCGACGATCCGATTGAGAACGCCCATGGGTAGGTCAAAAACTTCCAAGGAAGTAGTGATCCGCCACTCCAAAGCGCCAGTGTCGAGGCACCGTTGCTACCGGATGCCAAAATCCCAGCTGCCACCAGCACCAGTGATGCCAGAAAACCATAGGTGACAGGAGTGCGCATGTTGCTCAACGGATTCGGGGTTGCCATCGGGTCTCTCAATCTATTGTTACGCCTCAGAGTTCAATAGGTCGCAAGCATTGATAATATCTGCTTTTCAGCGTCACTCATCCTCTCAAGGAGAGGTCGGTCCAAAGACGGTAAACTTGCTGGAGACGTAGGAATCTAAATGAGCACGCAAGGAACCACATCGAGTACGCCCATGAATGGCCCCGCGACGGTTGCGGCTCCAATTGAATCATTAATTAGAGAGATCGCTAACATTCCCGTCTTACAGGAGCAAGAACAGTTAATGGCTAACGAGAATTTCGACGCAGATCTGGTTGTTATTGGAGCTGGTCCCGGCGGCTACGTGGCAGCGATTCGCGCCGCACAACTTGGGGCAAAGGTCATCGTCGTCGAGAAAGAGTTTCTGGGTGGAACATGTTTGAACTGGGGATGTATTCCCAGCAAAGCGCTCATCGCAAGCGTCGAGCGACTTCAGTCAGTGAAGCATGCCAGCAAATTGGCGGTCAAAGGCGTTGGTGATATCTCCATCGATTTCGATGAAATGGTCGCTCGCAAGGACAAGATCGTTCAGACTCAGCGGGGCGGAATCGGCATGCTGTTCAAGAAGAACGGTATCAAGCATGTTGAAGGCTTTGCCACTTTCGTCGATGCACACACGATTGAAGTCACCAAAGATGACAAGAAAGAAACGATCAAGGCCAAGAACTTCATTCTGGCGATGGGCTCGTCCGTTATTCACATTCCTGTTCCAGGATTGGAAGGCGGCAAAGAGAAGAATGTCTGGACCTCTGACGAGGCTGTGAACCCCACATTCGTGCCCAAGAAGATGGTGATTCTCGGTGGCGGCGCAGTTGGTTGTGAATTTGGCTACGTGTTCAACGGACTTGGAACCGAGGTCACGGTCGTTGAGATGATGCCCCACCTGTTGCCAATCATGGATTCGGAGCTGGGTACGGAACTCGCGAAATTGCTCAATCGCCAAGGAATTAAAGTCAAGACCGAAGCGACGATTGAAAAATGTGAGCGAAACGGCGAAGGCTGGAAGGTTTACATCAAGAAGGGAACCGAAGTTGAAGTTCTCGAAGTCGATGTCGTACTTCTCGGCGTCGGTCGAAAGGCGAACACTGCCAATATGAATCTTGAGAAGATCGGTGTTCAACTCCACAAACGGGGCGTAACCTTGGTGGATTACACCATGAGAACACACGTTCCGCATATCTATGCGATTGGCGACATTACCGGAGAGTATCAGCTTGCCCACGTTGCATCGGCAGAAGGAATTGTTGCGGCGACTAACGCAGTCACTGGTTCAAACAAGCTGATGGACTACAAGGCGGTTCCGAACTGTGTTTACACCTCGCCAGAAGTTTCTGGAGTCGGTCTTACTGAGGCAGAAGCAAAGGCTAAGGGCTATGAGGTCATGGTGGGCAAGTTCAACTTCCGACCACTCGGTAAGGCGATGGCAACTACCGAGCAGGATGGCTTCGTGAAGGTCGTCTGCGATAAGAAATACGGCGAAGTACTCGGCGTCCACATGATCGGTGCGCATGTCACGGACATGATCCATGAAGGCGTTGTTGCTCTCAAGTTAGAAGCGACTCTGGACTACATGGTGGACTGTATCCACGCTCATCCGACCATGTCGGAAGCGATCCTGGAAGCGTTCGAAGACGCTCAGGGTCACGCAATTCATAAATAGTCTAGGTTGGTAGGCTCTAGGATCTTAAGTTCGGCCCGGAGCCCCTATCCCCCGCCTTTCGCTGAAAGGTTTTTTGGGGGATGGCAGGGCTCGTGGATCTTAAGCTTGGCCCGGAGCCCCTAACCGCGCCTTTCGCTGAAAGGTTTTTTGGGGGATGGCAAGGCTCGTGGATCTTAAGCTTGGCCCGGAGCCCCTAACCCCCGCCTTTCCCCATTTTCGACTAACGTCAAAAATAGGGCAAGGAGCCCGGAACCAATTCACTTGGGTTGCCTTCCCTGCGATATTTACGCCTTTGGGCGGAAAATCGTGGGGAAGGGCAGGGATGGGGTTCCGGGCCCTGTAGAATTGCCTCACCCCCTTCTGGCTAATGGATTCTCAGTATTGAGAACTTGTCTGCGAACAGCAGACGATGGACACTATACAGATGCGGCACGGTGCAACGAACTATCGCGCAAGGAATGACGCGTATCCTTCGCCGCAACATGTCCGTTTGTGAGAAGATTCTTTGGAAGAATCTGCGATATGAGAAACTAGGTTTTCGCTTTCGTAGGCAACATCCCGTTGGGCCCTATGTTATGGACTTCTACTGTCCGTCTTTGAACCTTTGTATTGAGCTCGACGGAGAACAGCACGACGCCAGAATAGACCGATATAGAGATAATTACTTGCTAAAGAATGGAGTCTCCACAATGAGAATTCCTAATCTAGAATTCTTAGATGACATATTAGGTTGGGTCGAAAAAATCCGCATGAAGTGTATTGAACTGCAATCCCAAATTGATGAAGAAGGCAGTTCGAGATGACCTAATAGGGTACAGGCTATCTGAATCCCTGCTAATCTTTACTCATGACCTTCCAATGGATTGAGGTGGAGACACCGGGAAAAATAGCGATCGGACCGCATCCCCTGGGTGGGTCAGAGCTTGTTGAAGATCTTGCTGATATCCGGCGACAAGGGGTTAATATCTTGGTTTCGATGCTGGGAGCCGCCGAGGCGGGCTACCTCGGACTCTCTGAAGAATCGAAAGTCTGTGAAGAGAGCGGACTCACCTTCGTCCAAGCTCCCATCATTGACCGATCTGTGCCAGAAACGCCTCACCGAATCCATTTGGTTGCCAAAAGGCTCGCGGCTGATATGTCGATGGGGCGAAATGTGTTGATCCACTGCCGAATGGGTATCGGACGTTCCTCGGTCATGGCCGCGTGTGTCTTGACGATGCATGGTGTTCCTCCCACGGAAGCATTCCGACGAATCTCAAATGCCCGAGGGATCGAGGTGCCCGACACCCTGTCTCAAAAGCTTTGGGTAGAGGCGTTTGCTTCTACTTTTGCTTCGAGGCCACAAACTTCATAGCTACGGAGTTCATGCAGTAACGAAGCCCGGTAGGTTGAGGTCCATCATCAAACACATGTCCCAGATGTCCTCCACATCGTCCGCATCGCACTTCGGTGCGGACCATTCCGTCAGTCCTATCCTCTATTTCGTCAACCGCTTTCTTATCAATAGCCTTCCAGAAACTGGGCCAGCCGGTCCCGGAATCGAACTTGGTTGTGGATGCAAACAACTCTTGGCCGCAACCAGCACAAACGAACGTGCCCTTGTGATGTTCTTCCAGCAGTTTCCCGGTGAACGGGCGCTCGGTGCCAGATTCACGAAGGACCTCATATGCTTCGGGGCTGAGTAGCTTACGCCACTCGGCACTGGTGTGGACGACTTTGTATTTCTTATCTGGCTTTTGTGCTTGCGCGACTTGAGTCACACAACCGGACAAAATGGCGATAACGGCCACTAGGGACAAGGGGAACCATGCCTTCATTCTAGGTTCTACGATTGAAACCACACGGAATGTGTCAGTGATTTACTGTAAATGACTCAGTGTCGTGTGAGTGCTGTTTACAGCTGCGGTTCTTAGAAACTGAACGCTGGGTCCACCATCGTCAGTTGGATTCTTGTGCTGAAAATAGGCCAGGTACAAGGCAGTGGCCAGAATGCAGAGTGGAGCAAGTAGTCTAAAAGTCAGTCTCATATTTTGGCCTCGCTCATTCAGTATCCACCTGTTTGTTAAGGATGATGCAAAAAGGGCCGCTTCATGGAGATGAAGCGGCCCTTAGTCCCAATGGGAGAGGCTAGATCTTAGCTGGCAAGCTTGGTAGCGGTCGTGGTGTCAACTGGAATGCCAGGGCCCATGGTGGCGCTGACGGTGATCGACTGGATGTACTTGCCTTTCGCTGACGATGGCTTGGCCTTGATGAGAGCGCCGAGGCCAGCCTTGAAGTTCTCCAAAAGCTGTTCGTCGGTAAAGCTCACCTTACCAATTGCGAGGTGGACGATACCAGCCTTGTCAGCGCGGTACTCGACACGGGTTGCGCCCTTGATTTCCTTGACCGCAGTTCCGATGTTGTTGGTAACCGTTCCGTTTCTCTTGTTCGGAGTTCGTGGGCCGAGCATTCGACCGATCTTACCGATCTGAGGGGCCATGTCTTCAGTAGCCAAGAGAACATCGAAGTCTCGGAAGCCGCCCTGAATCTGAGCGATCAACTCGTCGGCACCAACTGTGTCTGCGCCAGCCGCTTCAGCCTGAGCAGCGAGGTCACCCTTTGCAAGGACAGCGACCTTTCGAACCTTACCGGTTCCGTGAGGCAGGTTGGTGATGCCGCGAACGTTTTGGTCACCCTTTCTTGGGTCGATGCCGAGGCTGACAGCAAGGTCAACGCTCTCAACGAATTTTGCGGTTGCGGTTTTCTTAACCAGCTCAAGAGCGGCTACGATCTCAACAGGATTGTCCTTGTCGATCGTCTTGGAAATGGCCACGAATCGTGGCGAATGCGGATTCTTTTTAATGTTCTGTCGCAATTCAATCACCTGTGGTGCAGGCGGACGCATTCACGTCCTCCCACTGATTTGGAACGAGAAGTATACCCGCTTAAGGATCAGGTGGGATTTTCCCATTCTTTCCCTTTTGCGCGCCCAATAGCTCATTGAGATTTGCAGGAGGATGTTCTTTGACTCGTCTAATTGCCTCGTTCCTTCCGTCCTCCCAGGCTTTATCTTGTTCATCTTTCGATAATTGGCTATATCGAACGGGATTTCCATCTTGTCTCGTGCCTCCAGATATTGACTGTTCGAGCCAAGAGCCCTCACCGAGTTGAAAGGTGAATAGATAATCAGTTCCTGTTCCGAAAAGGAAGGAGTATTTACTAATTCGGGCTTCAGCTACTTCCCGTGAAGTTGTATACACGAAATCGCCGCTTGGTGTTACATCCACTGTTCCCGGAATACAGAGGTACGCCCCATAACCCGGGAACTCATCCCAACCACCGGGAGGTTTTGAACCCGTGGTGAATATTTTTGACTGGCGTTTCTTGTTTATTTGCAGTTGAATTTCAACGTTTCCAACGGCTTCCTTAGGTACAGCCTCTAAAGACAGCCTAAGCGCGTCTGGAATCGTTGAGTGCGATTGAACTCTAAGTGAGGAATCTTGAGATAGCAATTCAATAAACTGCGTCTCCATTTCTAGTTCTCGGAGACTCACTTGTCCCCGTCTTTCTAGTGTCTGCCAGCCACTGTCGTCGATTGAGCCAATAAACCGGAAAAACCTAATGGAAGCATCAAACCATAACCTCTGATCCCTTGTACTTTGAGATGCCAAAAGCCAGAAGTTGGCTAGCCAGGAATTAGCTGATGGCAAATCTTTCAGTGCGGTTGCGATCGCACGAATATCCAAGTTTGATGCAAGATTTCTTGCCAATGCTGCAAGGGTAGTTCGAGGTGTGAACGCTTGAGCTTCATAGAGAGAATCCACCGGCCGTAGAACAATCGAATCCTGAGTTTCAAGCCTTTCATAGGGTAGGTGAGAATCTATAAGATCCTGCATAACACTGAGGTTTAACCTTTGCCCAGAAACGGCGGCCCGCGCAATATCCCAAAGTCCATCCGATACTGCCATGGCAAAACATTTGTTCCAATGTGATGCCATTCCTCTTATGGCATCACGAACAAATAGATTGAGCGGTTCTTGGCGATCGGGGTGTAATAGCCAATCTGATTGGTGGCAGTCCATCGTGGATATGCTGCGTAGAGCATCTGTGGTTTCTGAACTTAGTAATACTTGTTCGGTCTGGGGCACCAAACTGTGACGTTCTTGAATTCTTTCATCTGTAACGACTTCACCTTTGGGCGTAATCGTACAATTTAGGAAGAATAAGCGAGTTCCACTTTGATCAAAAGCTTCGGACCGAACTATGAGAGAGTCAACACTAGACTGAATGGTTATTCGAGTCTTAAAGATAGGTTTGACGGCAGACTGAGCAAATTGTTGCGGGTCAATGCCTGATGAACGCAGGGCACTTTGCTGCTGGGCGGTTAGATTGCCGAGAGCAAATGAACTACAATCAGAGGCGTACTTTGCATCTAAATTGGCATGATTCGGAAGATCATATGCTCCTTTTGCGGGAGAGTCTTCATATATCGTTCGAGTACCCGAGGGCAGCGATGCAATTGTTCCGCTACCCATTCGGTCGATTAGGCTAAACGTATACGGCATTGCTGGAGTAAGCAAACCAGGGTGAAGAATCCCAAGTGCTGGTTTGTCAATTCCTGACCTAGGTGCGCTCATTGCTTTAGCTCGATCCAGCGCCGCCGTCAACAGTGAGTCGGATTTGGTGCCTAACGCAAATTTGCGCTTGCGGAAATCTTCTGCGCTTTTGATATAGGCATTTATCCAACCAGAACGCATTCTTTGACGACGATCTAAGATCTTTGCCGTATCGGTCTTTCTCTGGGTTATCAAGAATCCATCTGGAGTCTTGATAACAGTTGCGTCCAGAGCGTCAGCCAGAGCACGAAGTTGAATTATCGCACTCGTGCCATTACCGGCAAAGTATATGGGGACGTCTTGGATGCTCTTATCTAGTGATACTTTGAAGTGCCCTGCCTCAGAGACAATAGCTACATAGGATTTGGCTGGGAGGATACGGTTTATATCGATTCCGCTACAAGTTAAATGAAGGATTAGGGACATTTTTAGAAGTAAAGGCAAGTACTTTGTGTAACAGCTACTGGGTCACGACAAGCGTATTGTTTGTAATTAATGTTGTCCCTGTGCCCACTGTTGAGGTCGCACTCGCCTGATCTCGGGAGTCGCCGGCACCAGCCTTAACATAGCTTACATTGCCTACGCAAGATACTGTCGTGATTGGAGCAATTCCGACCCAACATGCGTTGACTGAGTCGTATGTCCAAGATAGTGCGGAACCAGAAATTACATAGGCAGGCAATGCCAAAGGTCCGTTCGTGTGTGGATCCGAACCCGCAGATGATTTAGATGAAGAAGTACTCGCCGAGCCACAAGATGCAGAAGCCGTTGCCGTACCAGTCGAACCAATAATGATGGCCCCAGTATCTGCCCTCACAGTGAGATTAATCGTAGCAGATCCAGTTGCGGTGGGTGTCTTTGTGCTGTTGGACGAATAGAATGTATAGTCCAATTGGTATGGTAGAGATTCAGAGTAAGAATCTGAAGTCGACGCAGATCCGTGTACAATCTTGAAAAATGCCTGTGTGGCCCCATCACCCGTCCCATACCATGAGCCGCTCAGTTGGTACTGTACGATTGGGTTGGTGGTTGAAAAGCTGGACGCTATGCTTAGAGAAGTCACGCAGAAGAGAGAGATTAAATACTTCATGTGTCCAAGTGTAAGGTCTCCATTGAAAAAAAATACAGGGGTAATTAAGAAATTGACCCAAAATCGGCTCCTCGCTATTTCGTGTGGATAGGCTAGTCTTTATGTGTGCGTGAGCCAGAGCTTTTCGCCCTTGGTTTAGGGATTGTTTCGCCATGGAAGATCGTGGATTTGGATTTCCGGGAAGGGGAGGTTCACGTGAGAGTGGACTTTGAGAAAGGATCTCGTTTCAATGGTTTGT
>Ga0164297_10000583_pt1 | contig 44472 bp, 32 predicted proteins | sample GEODES058metaG_FD_113539 | JGI IMG/M metagenome (GOLD analysis project Ga0164297, IMG submission 113539) | Dystrophic lake water microbial communities from Trout Bog Lake, Wisconsin, USA - GEODES058 metaG | ecosystem: Environmental > Aquatic > Freshwater > Lake | place: USA: Trout Bog Lake... | reverse complement strand
ACTATTCAGCACATCAATGGTTTGCTGGTCCATTGCCGGGGAAGGGGCTTTTGCCGCCGATTGGCAGACAGCAGGAAAGGGGGAGAGCGAAAACAGGAGGAAGAGGAAGGTGAGGCCAATGTGTGTCGAACGCATTTGCATCTCACTGGATGGAGATTTTACGGATTCAAAGGTAAATGAAATATACAGAAAAGCTTAGAATCCGTGAATAAAAAATCGCAGATAAGATTGCTGGTTGCCCCAACCAGACAGCTTCATCGCATGGGTGGGAGAGTACTCCCGCCAACGCTACCCGCTCTGCCTTTGCTTTCAAGTTGTCATTCCGCAGCGCAGCGGAGGAATCTGCTTCTTCTTTTGCTTTCGCTTCTACACTGTCATCCCGAGCAACGCGAAGACTTGCAGTTGAACTTCTAAACCCTAACCCCTGCCCTTACCTCTGCGGCGGGTAATACATCTGCGGACGATAGCTCCACGAAAACATCGCCATAAACAGCGCGACAAACCAGCCGATCACCGTCCAGCCGAGAAATAAGTTAATCAGAAAAATCCCAAAGGCATTGTGCGTGTGCCGCGCATACGCAATGATGGTCGGCAGGAACGACATCACCAGCCCGAACAATAGAACGTGCATCTTTCCTCCTAAGAACTCCGCATCTACAGAAGATACCTACGCAGCCCGCCCCGCGCCGGTTCCGTCCCGCTCAATCCGGCTGCCAGAATTCTAATCCCAACCCGCCGCTGTATCACCCGATACAATCAAGAAGCATGTCCACCAGCGTCCACTCCTACGCGAAGATTAACCTCGGCCTGGCCATCGGTCCCCCGCGGCCCGACGGCTTCCACTCGCTCACCACCCTCTACCAGACCATCGCGCTGGCCGATATCGTCACCGTTTCGGTCCGCTCCGCACAGCCAGCGGCAAAAAACGGCAATTTCGAGCAAAATACCCCGCCAAATAACATTAACTCTAAATCAGATAATATAAATTCCATATCAAACAACATTACTCATTCCAGTATTAATATTAAAACTACATCAAATCACCCCAAAGTCCCGCTCGATGAAACCAACACCGCCGTCAGAATCCTCAAGCTGGCGCTGGAAAAAATGCAGATTTTCAGCGCCGAAATTGACCTCCACATCCAGAAAAATCTCCCCGTCCAGGGCGGCCTCGGGGCCGGCTCAGCCAACGCTGCCGCCGCTCTCATCGCGCTGGAAGCCGAACTAAATCAATCACTTCCAGCTAGCGATCGGCTCGCTCTCGCCGCCCTCATCGGCTCCGATGTCCCGCTTTTTCTGCTCGGCGGCACCGTCCTCGGCCTCAACCGCGGCGAAGAAGTTTACCCCCTGCCGGACCTCCCGCAGATGCCCTGCATCATCGTCGTCCCCCCCACCGGCGTTTCCACACCGCAAGCCTTTCGCGACTGGGACGCGCTGCCGCAAAACGCTGCAACCCCTGATTTGACCGCATCCAATGACTCGGATAGACTCAAAGAGTTGAGTCGCGTTCTGGCGTCGGCATTTGCCCCGTCAATCGCGTCCGGTGTCCTGCAAAATTCGCAGGACCTGGCGGAGAATCCACTTCTCGCGCTTGTCCGCACCGGGATTGAAAACGACTTTGAATCAGTCGTCTTTCCTGTATATCCCTCCTTGTGTGCGTTGAAGCGTTTGTTAGCTGGATCCAATTCCGGTGACGGTGAAGCTGTGTATGCAGCGCTCTCCGGATCCGGTTCGGCGTTGTTCGGGTTGTATCGCAATACAGCCGATGCCGAAGCCGCCCAACAGCGCGTGCTGCAGTATGCCGCAGCAGAACTGCCGGGAACGGAAGTCCTGCTGACCACAACCCTGCCGCGCGGTGCGTATTGGAAGCAGATGTTGCAGCGGTAAGAAATCTTGAATTGGGTTTTGTAATCAGGATGCAGCCCGAAGAGTTGCCACACTGGGCGATCGACTAACGGTAGGTCAAGTGCCTTTGGAGCACTTTGTCCAGGTTCGAATCCTGGTCGCCCAGCCAGAAGTTTGCAGTAGAAACAGGCAGAAGTAAAAGCAATCGGCCACTTGAGAAACAACAAGTGTGAGCAATCAAACTTCAACCAGCGCAAACCAGCGTGGAGGATTTTGAGATGGATAACGAGAAGGCTGCAACCCCAGCCAGCGTGACCGGCGGCAACAAGCAATCGTCCGGCGGATCCACATCTGCAGGCAGCGGGCCTGAAAAGAAACGCACCCGCGGTGCCGGCGAAGAAAAGCGCTTCAAGATTTTCAGCGGCTCTGCCAACCGCGCGCTTGCCGAAGAAGTCTGCAAGTTCGTCGGTCTGCCGCTGGGAGAAACCCGGCTGCAGCGTTTCTCCGACGGCGAAGTTTATTTTCAGCTGCTCGAGAACGTCCGCGGTGTGGACGTCTTCATCGTGCAGCCGACGAGTTACCCGGTGGATCAGCACCTGATGGAATTGCTGATCATGATTGACGCGTGCAAACGCGCCAGCGCCCGGCGCATCACAGTGGTGATGCCGTATTACGGATATGCCCGCCAGGACCGCAAAGACCGTCCGCGCGTGGCCATCTCCTCCAAGCTGGTGGCGGACCTGCTGACGCGGGCCGGTGCCAACCGCGCGCTGCTGGTGGATTTGCACGCGGCACAGATTCAAGGGTTCTTTGACATTCCGGTGGACCACATGTTCGCCAGCCCTGTGCTGGTCAGCTATTTCCGGGAGCGCAATCTCCCCAACCTAACGGTGGTTTCTCCGGATGCAGGCGGCGTGGAGCGTGCGCGCTTCTTCGCCAAAAAGATGGAAGCTCCGCTGGCAATCGTAGACAAGCGGCGGACTGACATCAACGTAACGGAAGTGATGAACGTGATCGGCGATGTGGAAGGCAGGACCTGCCTCATCCTCGACGACATTATTGATACGGCGGGCACGCTGGTAAAGACCGCCGAGGCATTGCTGGAAAATGGTGCGCTGAAAGTTTATGCCTGTGCATCGCATCCGGTGCTTTCCGGCCCGGCGATTGAACGCATCGCCAACAGCCGGTTGGAAGAGTTGGTCGTAACGAACACCATCCCCTTGCGCGAAGAAGCGCAGCGGGTGAGCAAGATTAAAGTGCTGTCCATTGCCGGCCTTCTGGGCCGCGCCATTGAGAGCATCCACCTGGAGACCAGCGTCAGTACGCTGTTCAACTAATTCGCCCGTCGGCGAAGGCTGTATGCAACGCCGACACAACCGCAGCCGAGGCTGCAAAGGGAGCGGGGAAGGTTTTCCGGCAGAACACGCGCCGGACAAAACTGAGAGCCGTGCCCGAAAGGAAAAATAAAAATGAGCAACACTGAAGTCGTCACAGCAAAGAGCCGCGAAGGCAAATTCAATAAGAATGCAGCGCGCCGTGTGCGCGTTTCCGGCAAGATTCCCGCCGTCGTTTACGGCGCCGGACAGGAATCCATCGCCCTCGAAGTGGACCCCAAGCAGATTACCCGCATCCTGTACTCTGACAGCGGCCACAACACGATTTTCGATCTTGAAATCGCCGGCTCCAGCGCCAAAGCCAAGGCCATGATTGTGGACTGGCAGTTTGAACCCATCAAGGGCAACCTGATCCACATCGACCTGAAGCGCATCGCCATGGACAAGGTCATTCGCGTTTCCGTGCCGATTCGTCTGGTGGGTACATCCATCGGCGTCAAAGCGCACGGCGGCATTCTGGACCAGGTGTTGCGCGAAGTGGAAATCGAGTGCCTGCCTGCAGACATTCCCAGCCACCTCGACGTGGACGTCACTGCGCTGGACATGCACGGCGTTCTTCGCGTGAAGGACCTGCCGCACTCCGGCTCCATCAAGTTCCTGGCAGACGAGAACAATACTGTGGCTCACGTCACTGCTGTTCGTGAAGAAGTTGCAGCGACTGCGGATGCAACTGCTGCCGCAACCACACCTGCCGAGCCCGAGGTCATCAAGAAGGGCAAGGCGGAAACAGCCGACGGAGATGCACCGGCTGCAAAGAAGTAACCAGGTAAGGACTGCGCGGCGTGAAACTGATTGTTGGTCTCGGCAACCCGGGTATCGAATATCAATTCACGCCGCACAACGCGGGGTTTCTGGCCATCGACCGCATCGCAGAAGTTTGCGGAGTCACGCTGGCCAACAGGCGGGGGCGCTCGGTAACTGCCGCAGCGCGTCTGGCCGGCGAAGAAGTTCTGCTGGCCAAGCCTGACACCTTCATGAATCTGAGCGGCCTGGCCGTGGCAGCGTTGATGAAGGAGTTGCAGATGGAGAACACCGCAGACCTGATTGTTCTGTATGACGATCTCGCTCTGCCGCTGGGAACACTGCGCATCCGGGAACGGGGCAGCGCCGGCGGACACAACGGTGTGAAGTCCATCAGCAGCGTACTTGGCACCGAGGAGTGGCTGCGTATCCGCATCGGCGTTGGTAAACCGCCGCTGGAGGATGGCAGAGAAATCAAGGCGGGGGGCAAGGATTATTTGCTCTCGCCCATGCGCAAGGCCGAACTGGCAGAGCTGGACGTGGTGCTCGACCGGGTAAGGCAGGCGGCAGAGACGGTAATTGCAAAAGGCGCTCTGCCTGCAATGAATGAGTTCAACCGGCGGGAGAACGGGCCGCCGGAAGATTGATGGCAGCAAATCGTTTGTAGCGGCAGAGCGGTTCACACCGCATGCCGGAACTGGAGAGAGAAACAATGGAACGCACCTATGAAGTCATGTTCATCGTCCGCCCTGATGTTGTAGATGAGGACCTGGACAAGCTGATCGAAGGCTTTTCCAACACCGTCACCACTGGCGGCGGCGAAGTGAAGTCGGCAGAAAAGATGGGCCGCCGCAAGCTGGCCTACACCGTGCAGAAGTTCAACGAAGGCAGCTACATCCTGCTGACGATTGCCAGCGACGGCAAGTTGGTGGCAGAGCTGGAACGCCGTCTGCGCGTCACCGAGCAGGTGATCAAATACATCACCGTGCGCACCGACGAGGAAAACAAGCGCGTCGCCAAACTGAAGTCGCAGCGCGGCACACGCCGTGTGGTGGCGGAACCCACCGTGGCGGCAGCGGCTGAAGAGCCCGTTGCCGAAGCTGTGGCAGTGGCTGCGGAACCAGCGGCGACGGCGGCTGTCTAAATCATTTCAACCCACCGCTACCGCTTCCGGCGCGATTGCGCCGTTCATGGATGGAACCGACAGGGCGTAAGCCAGAGGTCAAAGATCCGGAGCGCGGGCGGCAACAGAACAGGAGAAGGAAATCATGGCAGAAGAAACACCTACACCCAAAGTTGAATCCGCAGCTCCGGCTGCGAGCGCACCGCATGAGCCGCGCCAAGGCGGACCACGTTCTTCCGGCCCGCGTCAGGGCGGTCCCGGTGGCCCGGGCGGTCCCGGCGGACGCAAGTTTTTCCGCCGCAAGAAAGTCTGCAAGTTCTGCGTGGAAAAAATTGACGCCATCCAGTACCGCGACGTGCGGTTGCTGCAGGGCTTTGTGGCAGAACGCGGCAAGATTGTGCCCCGTCGCCTGACCGGCGTCTGCACCACCCACCAGCGCCGTTTGACCGTGGCCATCAAGCAGGCACGCAATATCGCCCTGCTGCCGTTTGCCGCCAAGTTTTAAATTCGCAAGAGAAATTCGCGGGCGCATGAACTACATCCGCCTGCCGGAGAGACTGCAATGGAAGTGATTCTGAAAGAAGACGTACTATCGTTGGGCCACCGCGGCGACGTGGTGAAGGTGGCGGACGGCTACGGCCGCAACTACCTGCTGCCCCAGAAACTGGCCATCGAGGCCACCAGCGGCAACAAGGCCGTCATCGAACAGATGAAGGCAGCTGCTCTGCGCCGCTCGGCCACTGAAAAGGCCGGCGCCGAAGAACAGAAGGCCGCGCTCGAGGCACTTGATCTCGAGTTCACCCGCAAGGCCGGCGACAACGAACACCTGTTCGGTTCGGTCACCACCAGCGACATCGCTGCGGCGATTGAAGCCAAGGGCATTACCGTGGACCGCCGCAAGGTGGTTCTGGGCGAGCCGTTGAAGTCAGTCGGCGAGTTCCACGTGCCCATCAAGCTGCACCGTGAAGTGACGGCGCATGTGAAGGTACTGGTCAAGGCGGAGAAGTCTGAAACCGAAGCCGCTGCCACCACTGAAGAAGTCGCTGCAGAGTAACTGCAACTTCGCAGCAAAAAAATTATCAGCATGTGGCAGGCGCGTAGCTCGCGTCCGCTGCATGCTGATTTATTTTGCTGAAAAGAATTTCTAGCGGCCTTCTGAGAGGCGCGACGCCAACCGCCCCGGCAAACCGGCTTCGCGGATACACTTCTGCGCCGCGGCAATGTCATACGGCACGCGGAAGAACTCAATCTGCATCGCTTCATCGTCATACAACGCAAAGGCCGCGCGCCAATCTTCATCCCGCGGCTGGCCCACCGATCCAGGATTCACCATGTAGCGTGTCGCCGCATCCAGCGGAAGAGACATCTGCACCGCATCATTGCCGCGATTGAAACGCTGCAGCGGCTGCGACCATCCCTGATCGGAAAGCGAAAAGCATCCCTGCAGATGCGTGTGGCCGAAAAATGTAATGCGTGTCTGCGAGTACAGCAGCGGGGCGCAGGCATCGCCCATGCCGATGACGTAATCGTCTTCATCGAGCGGCGAACCGTGTACGCAACTCACTGCCGGCCCGTCCGGCATCACCGGGCCCTGCGACATATTGCTGAGCCATGCCAGACTGTCAGCCGTCAACGCGCTGCGCGTCCACTGCACTGCCTTGTATGCCACCGCGTTGAAGCTGTCGGATGATGCGATGCCGCAACAGACGCGGTCATGATTGCCGCGCACATGCACTTTGCCCAACGCGCGCATGCAATCCACGGCCTCATTCGGCGCGCCGCCGTAGCCCACCACATCGCCCAGGTCCCACACCATGTCATGCGCCGGCGCAGCGTTCAACACCGCCTGCAGCGCATCAATATTTGCGTGAATGTCGGAAAGAACCAGAGCTCGCATGGGTTACATCGCAATGATTGTGCCCTCTACTGCAATCAGCAGCACACAAAGCAGGCACCTGTTCTGAGATGTTTCTATTTTATGCGGATTTTGCCGCGCTTGCCACTGCGCGCCGTCACTGCACGGCCAGCCGCTGTGTGCGGTCGGTGTGCAGCGTGGGCACTGCGGCAATCAGGCCGCGCGTGTAAGGATGCTGTGCCACGCGAAAAATTTCCGGCGAGTCACCCGTCTCCACAATCTTTCCACGATGCATTACGGCAACCCGTTCGGTCACGCGGCTGACCACGGCGAGATCATGCGAGATGAAGAGCATCGCGAGATTGTGCCGCTTGCGCAACTGCAACAACAACTCCAGAATTTGCGCCTGCACGGTGACGTCGAGCGCGGTGGTTGGCTCATCGGCAATCAACAACCGCGGCCGGTTCACCAACGCCATGGCAATCAGAATGCGCTGTCGCTGTCCGCCGGAAAACTGGTGGGGATAATCGTTCGCGCGGCGTACCGGGTCCGGCAAGGCAACTTCATCCATCGCGGCATGGACGCGATCGCGAACTTCACTGCGGTGCAACCCAGGATGATGCGCCCGAACCGCTTCGGCAATCTGTGCGCCCACATGCATCGCGGGATTCAGCGCCGTCATCGGCTCCTGAAAAATCATCGCAATCTCGCGCCCACGCACTGCGCGCATTTCTTTTTCTTCCAGCGACAATAACTTGCGTCCGGAGAAATTAATTTCTCCGTCCACCTGCGCATCACTCGGCAGCAAACGCAGAATCGCCAGTGAAGTTGCGGACTTTCCCGAGCCCGACTCGCCCACCAGCCCGAAGGCCTCGCCCGCCTGCAGATGAAAGCTGATGCCAGCCACCGCCGGCGACTCCGCCGCAGCCGTGGCAAAGCGCACCTGCAAATCACACACCTGCAGCAACGCGCCGCTGTTTTTTTCTGACTGCATACGTTGAGGGTACAACAGCTTTCACTACGCGGAGATGCCCACGCAGCGCTTCCGATTCACGCATTGATTTTTTCGATGATGTTTACTGGCCTTCAGCCAGCTCGCGCACCCAGATGTTGCGGTAGCGAACTTTGTGTCCGTGGTCCTGCAGACGCAGCGGCAATTTGTCCGGAATCGGTTTGTACACCGGGTTCGACATCGCCGTGATGCCTTCAATCTCCACGTTGTCCTGCACCAGCACGCCGTTGTGCAACACAGTCACATGCGCCTTGCGCGTCAGGTTGCCGTCTTTATCAAAACGCGGCCCATGGAAAATAATGTCGTAGCTCTGCCATTGTCCCGGCGCGCGCACTGCATTCACCAGCGGCGGATACTGCCCGTACACCGCGCCTGCCTGCCCATCGGCATACGTGTCGCTGTGGTAGGAGTCGAGCACCTGCACCTCAAACTGCCCCATCAGAATCACGCCGCTGTTGCCGCGGTCCTGGTCCTTGCCCACCGCCGGTACCGGCTCAGAAAATTCAAGATGCAACTGCATATCGCCCAGCGGCTGGCGCGTGTAGATGTCTCCGGTGTGCGGCACCACTTCGAAATAGCCATGCTCCACTTTCCACTTGGCGTCGTTGCCTTTGCTGTCGGCCCACTTCGAGAGGTCCTTGCCGTCAAACAAAACCGTCGCATCCGATGGCGGACGACCGGCCTCTTTCTGCGTGCTGGCAGTGCCCGGATCAATCAGCGTGGGCAGCGGGCGAGTGCGGTCATGCTGTTTGTAGCGCGGGTCAGTCTGCGCGTTGGCATTTTGCGTGATGCAAAAAACTGCGGCGACGGCCACAGCAGCGGTCCACTTCACGAACTGGTTCATGCGGCTATACCTCGTTCTGGATATCAAGACGTTCAGGAATTCAATTCCTGCATCGTCTGGAATTTCAATCCCTGCCAAGATACACGAATGCCCGCATCGCCGTCCGCATTGCAGCCATCCGCGCGTGACGTGTTGCATCTATATTGTGTGAATTGAGTGGTGGGCCCGGAGGGATTTGAACCCCCAGCCAAGGGATTATGAGTCCCCTGCTCTAACCGTTGAGCTACAGGCCCTTCAATAACGTTACAGCCAGACGTTTTGCTACTGCTTCCGGCGTTGGGTGGATGTACCGTTGCGAAACCACGATGCTGCTATACCCTGCTATCCGCATAATGGTGAACGCGTCCACTCCCTATTCACCATGCCTCGTTAACATTGTATGGCGTAGGGAGTACAGGACAAAACCCTTGGGGAAGATCCATTTGCTTTTAGCGTTCACCTCAGCCATACATGCCTTTCTATGCAGATGATTGAAGTGCTGACGCATGGCTTCCCTTCGCGGCTGGCGAAAACAATAGTGCTGCTGGAGTCACGCTGCACGGCGCGGAGTTTGTCGTCGTCAGAACAACATCAAGGATGATTGTTGTGGAATCCTGCCCTGAAGCAGCTCAGTTTTGCGGAGAGATCAAAAACACCAGGCCTGCACCCATCCGCAGATTGTTCTCCCGGCCCGTTGTATTGTTTGGCAGTTGGGTCTGAAAGTAGTCCACCTGGACGGGCCGGATTGAGAGATGACGGGAGATTGCAATATTCACGCCACCGCCCGCTGCAAAGGCAAGCGCGTCAGGAGTAATTCCAGACCCGTTCGTGGTGGGGAAATAGGCATCAAAGCCATGCACACCACCCACCAGCGCTTGGACAAACGGCGTATAGCGATGAGAGTAGCGGAACGAGTAACGAGGCCCAACGAGATAGGAGACCATGCCCAGATTCTGATTCGCGGAGTTGATGTTGCTCACATGCAGCGCGCCAACTTCCCCTGTCAGAGATAGACCTCTTGTTAGCGCAATGGCGAATTCCGCCTTGCCGCCCTGCATCCAGAACGGGGTCCCTCCCGAACCAGTGCCACGATCTGCGGTATAAGCCAGCGTGACTTCCAACTGCGCCGGCGGAACAGAACGAGACGCTGCAATCTGCGCACGCAGAGGCAGCACTGCCACAACCATTCCCAATGCCAGTAAAGCGCGGTGCATGCCTCTCTTCATGGATGCCTCGACTATGCCGTTAGGGCACCGTCAAATTAATGGTTCCGGAGTGCTGATTGGATCCGCTGGTTGCCGTGATCGTCACAATGTAGGTCTGCGGAGCCTGGGTAAAGAAACTGCCGCCGCAACTGCTGATGCCGAAAGAAATCGCCAGCGAGCAGAGCGCGATGGTGAAAAGTCGCAGCAGATTGCGATTGCTTCTACGGCGCAAGCCGAACAGTGGCAACAGCAGCCCGAGTAACAGAAGCGGCGCCCCGCCCTTGATTCCCAGAATATTTCCCGGCATCTCCAGCATTGCGCCAAGCGGGGGAATCGTGATGGTAAGTGTCGATGTAACAGCTGAGCCGTTCAGCACAATCGGATTCTGGCTGAAGCTTGCCATCGCTCCCGTCGGCAAGCCGCTGACAGCAAGTGTGATCATTCCTGTATAGCCATTGCTCGGCGGATTGATCGTGATGTTGTACGTCCCGCTCCTACCCGGCAGAATTGTGAGCGACACGCCCGAGCCTCCGGTGCTGGCAAAGGTGACTGTAAAGTCCGTCACCGTCTCCGTCAGCGTATTCGAGTTGGTTGTCAGAAACAGAGGCGAGCCATCGTACACTGCGCTAATCGAGTGCGTACCCACACTCAAGCTGCTTGTAACAAGCGTAGCTACCCCAGCACTTAGCGTTCCCGTGGCAAGCGGGTTTGCCCCGTCGTAGAAAGTCACGCTGCCCGTTGGCGTACCACCGGAGCTTGTAACCGTAGCCGTGAAGGTGACAGCGTTTCCTGCTGCCGGAGTAGCCGTTGAAGCCGTAAGCACCGCTGTCGTGGGCGAGGTAAGAATCTTCCCAATCGGCGAGTCTGTTGCGTGAATGATCTCCGCATCGAGGATTAGCTTTGCGGGTTTTATCACCGGTGAATCCGTGGTGTGGATTGTCTCGGCGTCAAGAATCAGTTTGGACGGATTCACTGCCGGTGCGTCTGTTGTGTGAATGGTCTCGGCATCAAGAATCAGTTTGGACGGATTCACTGCCGGTGCGTCTGTTGTGTGAATGGTCTCGGCATCAAGGATCATTTTGGACGGATTCACTACCGGTGTGTCTTTTGTGTTGATGGTCTCCGCGTCCAGAATCACCACGTATTTGTCGAAGGCCGGAGTGTCCGTCGTTTGGATGGTCTCATTGTCGTTGATGACAATCGGGGCCAATGCCGCACCCGCCGTGCCGCTGAGTGGCACAAGCTGCGGGGAGTCGGTTGCGTTATCCGTTACGGAGATAGTTGCCGAGTAGTTCGCTAAGGCAGCCTGCGGGGTGAAGTTCACTGAGATGGTGCAGGATGCGCTGGCTGCAAGGGTAGTTCCACAATTGTTGGTTCCGTTGAATGCAAAGTACAACGGGTTTGAGCCAGCAAGCGTGATGTTCAGGCCTGTAAGGGGGGCATTGCCCACGTTTGTCAGCACAGTGCTCATTGACGACGCAGCCACGCCATCTGCTGTGGTTGGAAATGTGAGCGAGGAGGGGTTGAACGAGACCGCAGGCTCCGTAACTCCCGCGCCGCTCAAATAAAAGAGAAAGTTGCCATAGCCCGGTATGGCTAGCTGATACTCAGCAGAATAGTTTGTGAGGGCCGTGGGGGTGAAATTGAAATTGAAAGTGCAACTTTGGCCACCATTCAAGGTGGCTGGACAGTTATTGGAAACCATCGAGAAAGCCGACGAGCCTGCGGGGTAATTGCCGACGAAGGTGCCAGATGACAGGTTCGTTGAGAAAGGGCACACACCGTTATTGACAAGATTAATAGCTTGGGCAGGAGCGGCCACATTGGGCGGGCTGCTAAAGACCAGATTACCCGTAATAAAGCCCGCAATAGGGCTTAGAGTGCAAGTACCGATGCCGGTTCCAGATAGCAGGATGGTGTTGGGCGAGCTGTTGGAATTGCTGTTGATGGTAATCGTGCCCGTATAAGCCTGGTCTGCCGTTGGAGAAAAACTGGCCACCACATTGCAGGACTGGCCGGGCGACAGAGATCCGGAAAAATCGCAGGTTCCCCCTGTAATGGCAAAGGGACCTGTCACAGAAGGCGTACCGGAGAAGTTCAACGTCTGCGCGCCGGGGTTTGCAATAGTGATATACGGCGGCATGGACGGCGTGGTTGCGTTCAGCGACGAAGTCGTTACCGTCGAGTAGATCTGCTGGCTGCCAAATTCATACTGGCCGGTCGTTCCCGCAGAAGTTACAGCGTTGCTGCTGCTGTCGGTAACGATCAGGTTTCCGTACGGGTCCATCGCAATCCCGTAAGCGCCATTCACGGCCCCTGTATATTCGCCATTCAGGAAAAGCGGTTCCGTGTCCGGCTCATAGAGAGAGTTTTTATATAAGATGCCTTGAGTCGAGCCCATCGCGCTGGTGATGGTGCCTGTGGAATCCACCACGCGAATTTCATCATTGAAGAAGTCCGAGATGTATACGCGTCCTGCTGGATCAACGAATACACTCCCAGGCGTGTGCAGAGTCGCAGACGTCGCCGGGCATCCGTCCCCGATCGTATTCGTTGCTCCGGTGCAAGTCCCGCTGCCGCCGCCTGCAAAGGTCGTCACGTAGCCACTGGCATCAACTTTGAGCACCTGGTTGCGTGTTGAATCGGCAATGTAGCTGTTTCCGTTCCCATCAAATGCTATGCCCTCGGGAAAGCACAGGTGGGCTTGGGTCGCAAGGAATGGACCTGTTCCGCTAACCGAGTACGGGGCCGCATTGCAAGTGCCGTAGGTGTTGATGTCGGAAACTGTGCCGGCAAATACGCTGATGATGCCCGTGCCGGCGGTTACCACGCGAATCAGATCGTTATAGCTATCGCTGATGTAAACGTTGCCGTTGGCATCTACATTCACCGCCCAGGGATTGTTCAGTACCGCGCTTGTGGCCGAGCACCCGTCCCCGATTGAATCGGTGGCGCCACCGCAGGTACCCGATCCGCCTCCGGCAAAGATCGAAATGCCTCCGTCGTTGACCTTCCAAACCACATTGTTTGACCGGTCGGTGAAATAGACATTGCCCCCAAAGGAGGCCAGTCCTGCAACCAGACCAAGCTTCGACGATGTGGGCGAATTATAGGCGCCAATCGAAAAACCGAAAGATCCCGGCATGCCCGCGTAGGTATACAGCAGACCGCCGCTTGCCTTGTTAATCACGCGGACAATGTAGTTATTCGCGTCCGCGATGTACAGGTTGCCGTAGATGTCATACGCCACGCCTACCGGGTAATCGAAGACGCTGGTATTGGAGTTGGCCAGTAGCCCGTCGCCGCCATATCCCTCGCCGTTCAGCGCCCCGGTTGCGGGGTCAAAACCCGCGACTGGGTTGAGCGTGGCGGGAGTAAAGAATATTTCCGGATTGGGTTGGGGACCGGGCAAGCTGGGTGATATCTGCGCGACTGCCATCCAAGCAGGAGACAGAAATGCAACCGCAAGCAAAGCAGATGCAACAGCAGACCGCTTCTGCCGCAGCATCTGCCTCGCGCAGGCAACAACCCTCGAATTGGCGAGACTTTTCGCCATCGCTCCGTTCCTTGTCTCTCTGAGGCCCTGACGGGGGTGGAAAGAGTTAGGAGAAGCTGATGGTGACTATCACCTGAACAAGTTGCCCATTGCTGACTGCGATGGAGCTTATCCCTGTGCCAGTCAGGGCGCTTACACCGATACCGCCTGCAGCGGCATTGCACGCAGCGGGAGATGTGTTCGCGAGAACGCTCGACTGAATAAAGGCAATCGGGCAACTGCCCGCATATGTGCTAACTGAGTCGATTGTCCCAGCGCGATTGGCTGTGAAGTAACCGGACAAGACCATCGAGTTCGACGCGAGCACGCTGTAGTTCAAGTTATAGGTGTAGGAAAGAGTGGAGGCACAGTAGTAGCTGGGGCAGGAGTTGGTTCCCGGCGACGTAGTCAGGGAACGTACAATCACGCATCCCTGCAACGACCCAGGAGGTGTGCACGGCGCAGTCCCGGCCGATTGCAGAAAGATTTCATAGTCGCTTGGGACGGTGTATCCGGCCATCAGCGCAATCAGATACGCCGCACCTCCGCCCTAGATGGAGTTTTCAAAGTCCCGATGCTGGGCCACGGTTCCGTCGGGATTTTTTACGGTAATTTCCCAGTGGCCATGCATCTTGATGCCCTCAACGCCCGGCTTGGTTGCGGGGAGCGCTCCGGATTGCTCGACCGGCGTGGCAGCTGCGTGGGCTGCGGGTTGAGCTGGCGCGGCAGCAACTGATGCCGGTGCTTTAGGCGGGGTGCTGGGCGCGGCTGACGTCATAACACCAGCCTGTTGTTGCGCGGACGCGCCGCTGATAAAGAACACCAGCACGGCAAGGATGAGGTTGGTAGCCCAAGTTGTCAGGCTCCGGCTTTGGCTCTGTTGCTTGATTTGCTTCATGGGTGCGCTCCTTCGGGGCGTTCTGGAACACTGTGGTGAAAAATCGGAATCACTCAACTCAACAAATACTACTCACTGAAATCAACAAAACTTTTTTGCCATCCCGTCATGGCACAACTCGCCTGACGAATCTGTACTCGACGCAGACTCCAAATACAAACTGATTGAGCTCTTTGCTGAAGCGACAAATATAAGAGCGGGGCCCGTACAATAAAAATTTTCCTAGGATACGGATAAGGAATTCTGTACAAGCTAGCACACGGGAGTTTGTCCCATCAAGTCAATAATTTGTAATATTTTTTGCCGAGTCGACTTGTTACGGCAGTGCCGGATTGTTGCGGCCCGGACCTGGATGCGTCATTAATGACTACTCAGTTCAAACCGCTCGGCATTCACGCATTCCTGCAGGGAATTTTGCTTTGGGTGTGTATCGCGACGGCATCGCTGTTTGCCATTCGTGCTGGATGGATCCATTTATAAACCGAATGCGTTATGAAACCGATAGAGCTACCGTGTTGGTCTTCAGCTCAATCGTGATTTCGGGCTGCGACACTAGCGTGTTGTGAATGATGCACTGATGGACAGAGCGCATCAGGCCAGTCTTCTGATCTTCGGACAAAGTTACCGGGGAGCTGATATCAATCCGGAAATTTCCCAGGCGCGCCGGCTGCGTCATCTTTTCGGCAGTGACGGATACCTGCACGCCGTTATCCGCAAGCTTGCGCGTCTTGAGATATTGCACCGCATAAAATGCCGCGCATGAAGCCAGCGAAGCGAGCAGAAGTTCGGGTGGAGTCATTCCGGCGTCTTCACCGCCATTCTCTGCGGGCTGGTCGCAAAGAATTGTGTGCGACCGCGATTGAATGGAAAACTTTACATTTTCAAGCTGTGTAACCTTCACTTCCATCATGTTCATCACTCCCACCTGATAAGAGTCATGCACTCTGGAATTCGTTACAGAAAATCAGCCTGATTGTGTGAGCATGCGCAAATATTCCTGCGTAAGCAACGCTTGCAGCCGCGAGGCGACGGATGCATCGCAGGAAATCTCTGCAGCGCGGCAACGGTCAATCGCATGGCGTAGATCTTGCAGAAAAACAACACACGCCGGACAGGCCTCGATATGCCGGCGCATCTGTTCGCAGCTGCGTGGCTCCACTCTGTTATCCAGATACTCCGAAAGATTGGCAAAGATCTCGCGACACGCATCCGGCCGACGAGTACTTGCTGCATCGATTTGCTTTTTGGATTTCCTGGCGCCCTTTGCCTTGCCGTTCGGTTGCGAAGTTGCATTCAGGCCCCGGGCCATTTCTTTGCGGAGAGTCAGGCGGGCCCGATGCAGCCGAACCCTGACGGTCCCCTGCTGCAGTCCAAGAATCTGCGCAACCTGATCGGTCGACAGCTCTTCCATATCGTGCAGCACAAGCACGATGCGCAGTTGCGGCGGAATCTTCAGCACCGCCTCGTGCACTTGATAATGTCTTTCTGCCTGCAGCAGGTTTCCCTCGGGACCCGCCGATGCATCCTGCAACATGCGGGCCAGCTCCGCATCATCCGGCATCAACTCATCCAGCGAAAAAATCTTTCCAGCAACGCGTGCGTCTTTGCGACGCATTCGCCAGCAGCGATTTCTTGTCACCGTATACAGCCAGACGGCCAGCGCTTTTGGTTCAGAGATTTTTACCAAATGCCGCAGTGAACGTGAGAGGACTTCCTGCGTAGTATCTTCCGCGTCCTCCGGATGACCGCACACCTTCATGCTGAAGGAATAGACAGTTCGCTGCAGCAAACCGATTGCCTGCTCCAGCGATTCTGGAGTGTCTCTCTTCAACAATTCTGTTGCCTGCAGCAATTCTGGACGCATCTGTTGGAATCATAAAGCATGGAAGAATATGCCAGTATGTTCCCAACATTCAGCGGCTACCTGGTAGTGCAGCCAGCTGCATCCTTGCATCCCAACATGCGAAGAATCGTCATCGCCGGGCACCAGTTGGTAAAGGCAGACTGCAGCAGGTTGGCACCGACAAACGCGGTGAGCCACAGCCAGTTGTGACTGAAATAATGTGCGAGAGTGAGAGAAGCAAGAACCATGATGCCTGCCAGTAGACGTAGTGCGCGTTCAACATTCATTGGATTTATCCTTCCTGATTTTTCGTGAGCGTTGCGTGGTTAGAATTCCGCCGCGCGTGTGCCATGTAATAGAGCACCGGCACGGCCATTCGCGATAGCAGCGTCGAAGCAACTTCACCGGCAATCAGTGAGAGCGCAAGCCCCTGGAAGATCGGGTCGGAGAGAATCACGCTGGCGCCGACGACAACAGCAGCAGCGGTCAGCAGCATTGGACGAAAGCGAACAGCGCCGGCATCAATCACGGCCTGCTCCAGCGGCATTCCCTCGCGACGGCGCAGTTCGATAAAGTCCACCAGGATGATGGAATTGCGCACGATGATTCCAGCGCCGGCGATAAATCCAATCATCGAAGTTGCCGTAAAGAATGCACCGAGGATTGCATGCGCCGGCAGGATGCCAACCAGCGTCAGAGGTATCGGCGCCATGATGACAAGCGGCACAAGGAACGAGCGGAACCATCCGACAACAATCACATAGATGAGTACAAGCACCGCCGCAAACGCCAGTCCAAGATCGCGAAAGACCTCAATGGTGATGTGCCACTCGCCATCCCACTTCATCGCGTAGTGATCCGTCGAGTCTGGCTGCGTGGAGTTGTAGCGTGCCAGCTTGTATCCCGATGGCAGCACGAGATGATCCAACTGCTGGTTCATTTTCAGGATTGCGTAGACAGGGCTCTCTGCTCCGCCAGCAACATCAGCAGTGACGTAAACAACGCGCTTCATGTTCTTGTGATAAATATTCTGGTCGATGGTCGTATGCTGTGCAATCACCAACTCGCGCAGCGAAACAGAAACGCCGCCTGTTCCCATCATGCGAATTTGGTCGAGGCCTTGCTCTGACGAGCGGTCTTCGCGATTCATTTCAACAATTGCCGGTATCGGCTCGCGCGCATTTGCATCATGCACAAGCCCTGCAGTCTCGCCAGATGTTGCCAAGGCCAAGGCATGCGCTACATCAGAGACGGCAATGCCATGCTCGGCGGCTTTCACTTCATCCACACGCAGCACAAGCTTCTGCTGCGGATCATCCACGTACCAGTCCGCATCCACAACGCCGGGCGTGGACTGAAAGATCGACTTCACCTGCCGCGCGAGGTCTATCTGCCCATCCATCTGCGGGCCGTAGATTTCCGCCACCAACGTCTGCACCACCGGCGGCCCCGGCGGAACTTCACTCACCTGAATGCGCGCGCCGTACGCAGCTGCAATTTTTTCCAAAAGTGGTCGCAACTGTTTGGCAATAGCGTGGCTCTGCAGCTTTCGTTGATTGCCCGGCAACAAATTAACTTGTATGTCCGCATCATTGGCCTGATGACGCATGTAGTAGTGGCGTACCAGACCGTTGAAGTTATAGGGCCCCGATGTGCCGGAATAAATCTGATAATTCAGCACATCCGGCTGCAACGCCAGCTCATTCCCCATCGCCTGCGCCACGCGCGTGGTCTGCTCCAGCGGCGTTCCTTCCGGCATATTAAGGATGACCTGCAACTCGCTTTTATTGTCGAAGGGCAGCATCTTTACGTGGACCAGACCCAACGGCACCAGCATGACCGCCAACAGCAGCAGCACAACAACTCCGATGAGAAAATACCTGCGGTGAGCTTTGGAGTGAATGAGCGGCGTCATCAAACGGCGATACAAGTCCGTAGTCCAGTGGTCATTCTCATCGCGGCCAGGGTTCGCATCTCCGGCATGTTTTCCGAGCAGACGCAGAGCCGCCCACGGCGAAACAACAAATGCCACCATCAGCGAAAACAACATTGCAGCAGATGCACCCACCGGAATTGGTCGCATATACGGGCCCATCAGGCCGCGTACAAATGCCATCGGCAGGATTGCGGCGATGACAGCAAACGTTGCGAGGATTGTGGGATTGCCGACCTCCGCAACTGCTTCTACTGCAACCGCGCTCAGCGGCCTGCCGTGATTTCCCGGCAGACGGAAATGCCGCACCATATTTTCGACAACCACAATTGCATCGTCGACAAGAATTCCTATGCTAAAGATTAATGCGAACAGAGTGACGCGGTTGATTGTGTATCCAAGGAAATAAAAAGTTGCCAGTGTCAACGCCAGAGTTACAGGAATCGCCAGCAAAACAACGCCGGACTCACGCCATCCGAGAAAGAATGCAATCAATAATGTCACCGACAAGGTCGCCAGCAGCAAATGCTCCAGCAGTTCATCAGACTTAGCCTTCGCGGTCTCACCATAGTTGCGCGTTGTCGTGATGGTCACATCCGCAGGGATGCTGTTGCCATGCATCTGCTGCACGCGTTGCAGCACAGCATTGGCAATATCGGTTGCATTGGTGCCCTTGCGCTTTGCCACCGTGAGGGTGACGGCCGGAAACTGCCTTGTGTCAGTCGCAGCCTTCGTATTCGCTGCACCAAAGAGCACATAGTCGGTGGCCTCTGCAGGCCCGTCAAGAATCTCGTCGGCAACATCTCGCAGATACACCGGTCTGCCGTGACTTACGCCAACAACCACAGCCGCCAAATCATCGCGGCTTAGAAAAATATTTCCTGCGTCGACCTGCACTTCCTGGTTGTTCTGCGAAAAATTGCCGGCATGAACCGATGTGTTTGCCGACTGCAGTTGGCGAACAATCTGCTCTGGCGATACACCATACGCTGCAATCTTTTGCGGACTCAACATCACACGCATCGTGCGCGGCAGGCCACCAATCAGGCTCGTCTCTGATACATCTGAAATCTGCTGCACATTGTGCTGCACTTCATCCGCTATGGTGCGCAGTTGGTATGCGTCATAATGGCTACCCCATAACGTAAGCGCCAGAATCGGCACATCATCAATGGAACGCGTCTTGATTAGCGGCTTGGAAGCCTCGCACGGCAGCAGCGTCGCATCGGCGTAGAGCTTACTGTAGACCTTGATCAACGCATCTTCCTGCGAGGTGCCCACCAGAAAGCGAACAATCACCAGGCTCTGCCCCGGGCTCGAAGTCGAGTACACATACTCAACGCCGGGGATTTGTTCCATCTCGGTTTCAACCGGCAGAGTAACGCGCTGCTCCACCTCTGAGGGCGTTGCGCCAGGCAATGCGGTTGTGATGTCCAGCATGGGGACGAGAATTTGCGGCTCTTCTTCTCGCGGTATCACAGCAATAGAAAATGCACCAATCACCAGCGACGCGATGATAATCAGCGGCGTTAGTTTCGAATTCAAAAACAACTCCGCTACATGGCCGGCAATTCCCATACGCTGCTTCATTGGCGTGCCTCGATGCGGTTGCCGGCAAGGTCTCTATCAGCGGGTTGGTCCACGATTTTTTCGCCGGCAGAAATTCCCGACAACACTTCCACCAGATTGCCATCCGCCTTGCCCAGCGTGATGTAACGCAGTTGTGCGATGTTCTGTGTGTCGAGCACATACACACACGCCAGCGAACCGCGCATCACAATGGCACTCCGCTGCAAAACAACTGCCTGTCGGACTCCATTCGCAATTGCCGCGCTGCCATACATTCCGGCATGCAATGCTTCCATCGGCAGCAGATTCACTTTCACCTGAAAGCTGTGGCTATTCATATCTGCATCCGGAAGAATTTCACTGACGGTACCTTGTGTTTGAATCCCGCCCACCGTCACCGGAACTTTCATGCCCTGATGTACGCTGCCAATGACGGACTCATCCACGGATGCCAACAGTTGCAGCGGGCCTCGGCTATCCACTTGCAAAAGCGAGACACCGGGCATCGCCTGCGTTCCGGGGTCCACCATGCGTGCCGTCACCACTCCTGCAAACGGTGCACGCAGATGCGTGTAACCCAGCATGGTCTTTGCGCCCGAGGCACCCGCAGTGGCCGCGGCTGTTTGAGCACGCAGCGCGTCCAACCTCGCCGTTGCAGCCTGGGCACGACGTGTGACTTCATCCATTTCCTGCGGGCTCACACTTTTTTCTGCTTGCAATTGCTGGTAGCGTGCCAGCGTGCTGGCGGCCAAACTCGCATCCGCTTGCGCTGCTGCTTGTTGTTTTTCCGCAGCGACTGCAGCGGCCTGCGCCTGATCGTAATCTGCATGCATTAGAGCATCGTCCAGCAGCAAAAGCGTTTGCCCTGCCTGAACCTGATCGCCTTCATGCACCAGCACGCGCAACACACGACCGCTTACCTGCGCAGAAATCACAGCACTCTCCCGCGCATGCAGTGAACCGGTCGCAACCACATCCACCGGCATCTGCTGTGCGTGACTCTCAACAATATTTGCCGCGATGACCGCAGGCGCTTTGATATCTGCAGAGGGATGATTCTTGCAGCCGCTTAGCAACGCAGCAGAAGCAATCCACAAACAAACTAAATCACGTACTCTCATTGCAAAACCTCCGCTGCTTCGGGCGTCAGCGTTCCCATGGAATAAAGTTGTCGCGCATAGGCAACCGCATTGCCGTACACGGCCTGCCAGTAACTCGCTTGGCTTTGCCGCTGTGCATCTTCTGCCTGCAACAAATCGTTAATGCTGGCGAGCCCCGCGTTATATCGGTTGCGTAAAATTCGTAGTGCCTCGCTGGACTGTTCCATCGAAGCCTTTGCCGTCTGCACCGTCAGCTCCGCAGTTTGCCGCTGCACATGCGCCCGACTCACCTCCAACCGCACCTGTTGCTGTAGCGCATTCGACAATGCATCCATGCGTTGCATGTCGGCCTTCTGCTGCGCCAGTTCTGCACGCTTCGCCATAGGCAACAAGTCCAACCGAAGTTGAACGCCGGCGACCCAGTTGTTTCCTCCGGTGCCGGTAAAGGTTGTCCGGTCCTGCTCCCAATTGCCGTAGGTGCTGATGCTCGGCGCAAAATCCGCACGCGCCGCCTGCAGCGCCGCCGTCTGCGCAGCGTCTGCAAGTAACTGCGACTTCAATTCCGGCCGCGACTTCATCGCCGCTGCCAATTCCTCCGCCATCGACTTCTGCGGATACAGATGAAATTCAATCGGTTGCAATTCGACCGGCGGTGCCTGCTCTGAACCCATCGCCGTCTGCAGTTCCAGCCATGCAATCTGCAGCTCGCCTTTGGCGGCGATTACATCCTGCTGGCGCGCCGCCAGATTCGCTTGCGACAACATGCGGTCCGACTCGACCGCCAGCCCGGCATTCACACGATCTGCAACCGACTCCAGCAGCGACTGTGCCGTCTGCCGCTGATGCGTAGCGACATCCAACTTCCGCTGCGCATACAGCACACTCTGGTACGCCTGCACCACGCTCAGAATGATTTGATCCTGGACTTGTTGCGATGCCAAGACGGAGCTTTTTTCCATCAAATCGGCGCGGCGAATTTCGTGCTGCGTTTTCAGCCAGTCAAAGGCCGTCCACGTGCCGGAGAAGCGCGTTGAAAAGTTTCCGACCGGCTGCGGTGTGTTCAATTCATTCAGCGCAAAATTATTGGCAGTGAACTGCTGCTGCCGTAGCCGCGTGCCGAAAACAAAAACCGGGTCATTGCCGCGGGAAATATCTTCCACAAACTGCAGCTTCGGCAGCAGAGCCGAGCGAGCGCTGACGGAAGCGGCTTTGGCAAAATGATTCTCGGATTCGGCCACCGCCGCCTGCGGGTTCTGTCGCAGCGCTTTATCAATGGCCTGGCGAAGCGTCAGCGCTTCCTGACCGGAGCAAGCCGATCCTGCAGCCAGAAAATAAATTGCCCCCAGCAATAGAATTCGGCTGCGCGTATGCATCCAACGATATAAACGTGTATGTCGCATCTAAGGGAACAGAGTCACAGACACGCCAATTCGTTACAGGAAATAAATTTCACCGGCGCCCGGCGAATTTCATTCATCTTGGCCCTGTGATATTTTAGGAATTGTTGCAGTAGGCAATGAGGTTGAAGGCATTGATTTTGCTCGCCAATCGCCGAGGCACCCACTACACCATGGCAATGGTCACATTGCTGTTGTCGTTTGCCATGCTTACGTGGGGCGTTCACGTAAAAACTTCCATTCGCCTACATGCAGACATGTCAGAGCACAAGGCGGCGTCGAAACCCGGCAAAGGACAACTGGCCACTTCCACCGATCAGGAGTCCGCACCTGCCGCCGCGCCCCAGACACAGTTCCAATGCCTGCTGGCTCTTCTCTCGCTGGCTGCAATGCAACATCCGCGTTTGAACCGCGCGATGCAAGGGTTTTTGAATGTTCTTCGGGCGGACAATCCAAACTCCATCTATAAATATTTCGCTCTAAATGCATTCTCTTCACTCCCTCCCCCCATCGCCTAACGTCTCGATCCAAATCATTCCTTAATTGATTTTTGCAATGACAGCAGAGAAATATTCTGCTGCGCTACCACATCGGTTTTCGATGTTGCGTAGCTTTACACATTATGTCCACTTCATTTCTGGATGGGTGATTCATGCAGATGCATTTGATCGTTGGCAAGATATTCCGGGCCGCACCGTTTGCGTCCCTTGCTTTATTACCCGCGTTGTTCGGCTGCGATACGCGGGAAAAACCTGCGGCGGCGCCAACCGCTCTGGTTGTTACGGCAACACGCGGCAGCATCACAAACACGCTTCAGGTTGCCGGGCAGTTTCAGGCCTATCAGGAAGTCGACCTGCACGCGAAAGTCTCCGGCTACATTCGCTGGATCGGCGTGGATATCGGTGACCGCGTGAAGTTGAACCAGCGCCTGGCCGTGTTGGAAGTCCCCGAACTGGACGCGCAACTGCAAGGCGCGCAGGCGCAGGTTCGCCACAGCAATGCAGAAATCACGCGCGCACAAAATGATGTGAAGCAGTACGAATCCACTTACGTCGCACTGCACGCTGCCTACCAGCGCCTCAGTCAGGCCGCATCGATGCAGCCCGGTTTGGTTGCACAGCAGGAACTTGACGATGCGCTTGCCAAAGACCAGGCCGCAGCCGCGCAGGTGAATGCCGCGAAGTCCGCGCTCGATGCCGCCGTACAACAGGCCGGCGTTTCGCAGGCGGACAACACGCGCGTCAAAACGCTGCAGAGCTACTCCAACATTCTCGCTCCGTTCAACGGCGTCATCACCATGCGTTACGCAGACACCGGTTCGCTGATTCAGGCCGGCACAAGTTCCGCCACGCAATCCATGCCCGTGGTCCGCGTTGCGCAAAGTGATCTGCTTCGCCTGCGCATGCCTGTTCCGGAATCCGATGTTCCCTACATCATGCAAGGCGGTTCGGTCTTAATCCATGTGGATGCAAATGGCCGCACATTCACCGGACATATTGTTCGTTTCACCCGCGCACTCGATAGCTCCACACGCACCATGCTCGCCGAAGTCGACGTACCCAATCAGGACCTCTCGCTCAGCCCCGGCATGTATGCAGAGACAACGCTGCAATTGCAGCAGCATGACAACACACTCAGCGTGCCATCACAGGCCGTGGTGCAGAACGGCACGTCCACCTACGTGCTGGTTGTGGATGCAAAAAATAAAATCATTCGGCAGGATGTCACCCTCGGCATCCAGGCCGCCGACCGAATTGAAATCCTCACCGGCCTGAGTCCGGACCAGCGCGTCATACTTTCCGGCCAATCCAATTATCAGGTGGGTCAGATTGTTCGCCCCGTCATCACCGTGCCGCTCACAGCGAAGGATGCGGAACAAGGAGGCAGCAACTAATGTCCTCCTTCGCGATTAAATATCCCTTCTTCATTTTGATGATGTGTTTGATTGTGATTGTGACAGGCGCAACCGCCGTCTCTCGCATGCCGGTTGATTTATTTCCGAACATCAATATTCCCGTCGTCGTTGTCGCAACTTTTTACGCCGGCATGCCGCCGGAGCAAATCGAATCCGACATTACCAACAGCTACGAACGCTTCTTCACACTCGGCAGCGGCATTGACCACATCGAGTCGCGCTCGGTACCCGGCGTCAGCTTAATCAAAATTTATTTCCAACCCGGCACCGACGCCAACGCTGCAGTCAGTAATATCTCTAACCTGGCCATGGCGAATCTGCGGCGACTGCCGCCCGGCACACTGCCGCCCGTGGTTCTTAAGTTTGACGCCTCCAATCTTCCCGTCTGTCTCATCACGCTGAAGGGCGAAGGCCTGAACCAGACGCAGCTCAAAGACCTTGCGCAATTCACCGTGCGTAATCAGGTGGCCAATGTTCCCGGTGCCTCCGTACCGCAACCCTATGGCGGCCGCTATCGCCAGATCATGGTCTACGTTGATCCGCTAAAACTGCAGGCCCATCAGATGAGCGTGATGGATGTGGTGAAGTCGCTGAATGATTCAAATCTCATCCTTCCCGCCGGCGACGTTCGCATCGGCCCAAAGGACTACAACATCTACGCCAACAGTCAGGTCCCCATCGTCGACCAGATTAATGATCTACCGCTGAAGACTGTCGGCAATGCTTCCGTCATGGTGGGTGACATCGGCCACGCCATTGACGGTGGCCAGTTGCAATACAACATCGTTCGCGTCGACGGGCAACATTCCGTTTACATTCCCGTGTTGCGTCAGGGCGGCAACTCCAACACCATCGCCATTGTGGATGGAGTAAAAACTGCCGTCGCTCATCTTCTCGATATCCCCAAAGCATTGAAGACCGATGTCGTCTTCGACCAATCGCAGTTCGTAAAAATCGCCGTCAAGAATGTCATCCATGAAGGCGCCATCGGTCTCTGCCTTACCACGGTGATGATTCTTCTTTTCCTCGGCAACATTCGCGCCACGGTTGCCGTGCTGATTTCTATTCCAACTTCGTGCCTCGCCGCTTTCCTCGCACTCAGCCTCGGCGGCAACACTGTCAACACCATGTTGCTTGGCGGTCTTGCTCTCGCATTGTCGCGACTGATTGATAACTCCGTCGTCGTTCTGGAAAATATATTCCGCCATCTGGAAATGGGCGAACCGCCGGAGCTTGCCGCGGAAAACGGCGGCAAAGAAGTTCAACTCGCCGTGCTGGCTGCAACCGTCAGCACCTCCATCGTCTTTTTTCCGGTCGTGCTTCTCTACGGAGTCAGCCAGTATCTTTTTACCGCTCTGGCGCTGGCCGTTGTCCTCGCACTCTTTGCGTCGTATCTCGTCGCGATAACCGTCGTGCCTCTCTTCTGCGCAAAGTTTGTGCGGATCACGCCCGGCCACGAACATCACGCCCAGCCGGAGATTGATGAAGACCTTGACGCCGCCATCAACACCTCCTACCGACACAACATTTTTCGCGGCGTGGTCGCCGGCTTCAATCGCATGTTCCATCAGCTCCAGATGAAATACGATTCGGCCATTCTTCGCTGCCTGAAAAAACCTGCGCTGGTCACCGTTGCATTTTCAATTTTTGTTGTCTGCAGCTTTGCCCTCTATCCGTTTCTTGGAAAGGCATTCTTTCCCCGCACAGACCCGGGCCAGTTCGTTCTCAATCTAAAAGTCCCCGCCGGCACGCGCATCGAACTGACCGATGAATATGTTTCCCGCATCGAGCAGGAGATTCGTCACATTGTTTCGCCGCAAGACCTGAACATGATTGTGTCGAACATCGGCATCACGCCCGACCTCTCAGCCATCTACACCTCCAACTCCGGCATGCACACCGCCTTCATTCAGGTGAGCCTGAAGGAAGACCACAAGACCGGCAGCTACGCCTATATGGAGCAAGTCCGTCGAAAACTTGCCGGCGACTTCCCTGACGTGAACACATATTTTCAAGCCGGCGGTTTGGTGGACTCAGTCGTCAATCAGGGCAAGCCCGCACCGATTGATATTCAGGTGAGCGGCAACAATCTTGATCAGGCTTATCAGATTGCCAAATCCATCGCCGTAAAAGTTCGCGCCCTCGATTCCGTCAGCGACGTTCTGGTTCCACAGGACCTCGACTATCCCGGCATCGAACTCAACATCAATCGTGAACATGCCGGACTCGCCGGCGTCTCGCCGAAAGATGTCGTCGACAATGTCATCACTGCACTCACCTCCGACGGAATGATTGCACCCAGCTATTGGATTGATCCCGTTTCCGGCAACAACTACATGCTGACCGTGCAATACCCTGAGCAGCAAATCCAAACTTACAACGACTTCAAACAAATTCCGCTGCGCTCCGACTCCAATCAGAACACCACGCCGCTGGAGTCTGTCGCCGACCTGAAGCAAATCAACACGCCCACGGAAGTGGACCACTACCAACTGCGCCGCGTCTTCGACATTTACGTGATGCCGAAAAAAGAAGACCTCAGCCGTGCGGGCAGCGACGTCAACAAAATCATTCAGGACGTTCATCCACCACAGGGTGTCGTCCTCAAAGTGCGCGGCGCCATTCGCGACATGCAGGAGTCGTTTTCCAGTTTCACCATCGGCCTCATCCTCGCAGTCGTTCTCGTCTATCTCATCCTGATGGCGCAATTCGCTTCGTTCTATGACCCCTTCGTCATCCTGCTCGCCGTTCCACCCGGCCTCTCCGGCGTTCTTATTTTTCTGCTAATCACCGGCACCACGCTCAACGTGATGTCGTTGATGGGCGTTGTGATGATGACAGGCATCGTCGTATCCGACAGTATTCTTATCGTCGAGTTCACCGGCACGCTGCGAAAATCCGGCCTGCCACTGCGCGAAGCCATCGCAGAGGCATGCAAAGTTCGCCTGCGTCCCATCCTCATGACCACGCTCGCCACCGTCCTTGGCCTCATCCCCATGGCGCTCGCTCTCGAACCGGGCAGCGAACAGTATGCCCCGCTTGCACGCGCTATTCTCGGCGGCCTCACTGTCTCCGGCCTCGTCACCGTATTTCTGGTTCCCTGCGCGTATCTGTTGATTCACGGCAGACACGAAAAACAAATTGCCCACGCCGATGCATCCAACTCGGGCAAGGAGGCATAGTTCATGCACACACTGAAATTGATTAAGACAAATGCATTTCTTCTGGCGATTGGCCTCTGCCTGTCTGTACCGCCCACGCACGCGCAAGCTGTGCAGGTTGCAACGGGCCTTCCCTCTAACCCGGCCACGCAGCTCACACTTGAACAGGCCGAGCAACTGGCGCTTAAAAATAATCCGCGCATCAGCGTGCAACAATTGCTGGCCCTGGCACAGCACCAGTCTCTGCGTGAAACTCGTTCCCGCTGGATGCCCCAACTCGACGGCAACATCACCGGCGTCGACGCCAACCAGGCCAGCCGCATCTCCAGCGGAATGCTCACCTCATCCCAACTGCTGCAGCATGCCGGGCTTGGCGTCGAACTCGACCAGTTGATAACCGACTTCGGCCGCACGCATAATCTTGTCGCTTCCGCCAAACTGCAGGAGCGTGCTGATATCGCCAACGCTACGGCCACCGAGCAACAAATCCTGCTCGCCACCGACTACGCCTTCTACAACGTGCTCGAGTCGCAAGCCACGCTCGACATTGCCAATCAAGCCGTTGCAACGCGGCAGCAAATTGCCGACCAGATTGCCGCCTTGACCAAAAACAAATTGAAGTCGGACCTCGACCTTAGTTTTGCCGACGTAAATTTATCGCAAGCAAAATTGTTGCAGTTGGATTCGCAAAGCAATCTGCAGGCAGCCATGAATGGACTAACAGCAATCCTCGGCTCCGACCAGCAAACACAATACCGGCTTATCGATCCGCAACTCGCTGACGCAACTCTCGCCCTGCCAACCAACGATGCGGAATCTCTCGTCACGCGCGCCATGTCGCAGCGGCCAGACCTGCAGTCGCTTCAACTCGCGCAGCAATCTGCAATACTCTATGCCCATGCACAGCGTGACCAACTGCTGCCCTCGTTGAATGCGTTGGGAATCGTCGGCGCAACTCCAGTCGGTGCGGCAACCTACTACACGCCAAACTGGTACGGAGCCATCGGCGTCAACGTGAATATTCCCATCTTCAACGGCTTCCGATTTACCGCTGAATACAACGAAGCGAAGCTCATCGCCCAGGCCGCCGGTGAACGCTCCCGCGACCTGCACAACAACATCGCACGCGACGTTCGCAGCGCATGGCTGCAATCCAACACCGCCTACCAAAAAGTTTCCGTCTCGCAGGAATTATTGAAAGAGGCCGACATGGGCCTGCAGCTTGCGCAAACCCGCTACCAGCTCGGCCTCAGTTCCATCGTCGAACTCAGTCAGGCGCAACTGCAGCAAACCGGCGCCGCCATCAGCAACGCAAACGCGCGTTACGAATTCGCGTTCTCTCTCGCAACCCTGCGCTTCCAAACCGGCGACCGCCCATAGCCACAGTAGCTATCGGTTCTGTTGAGGAAGTTGCAGGGAGTGCCTGTTGGTTGGCTGCAGTGGCCGCTTGTCTCCGCACACAGTGATTTCAGAATCTGCAATCGTTGTGCTCTTCAATGATGAATGATCTGCCGCCCATCGCTCGGCATACATCGGCTGGATTACACTGGCTCAGTATCGCCACAGAGTGAGGGAGCGCCCATGCAACACCGAATCCAATTCCGCACAGCCGTGTCCGTCGTCGCCATTGCCTGCCTGATGGCCGCCACTCGCGGCGCCGCGGCGCAGGATGCACCGATTGATTACAAAACCGAGAAGCCTTTCACCGCGCAACACACGATGGTCGTTACCATTCACCATGACGCCACCGATGCCGGCGTTAGCGTGCTGCGCGCCGGCGGCAATGCTGTGGATGCTGCGGTTGCCGTGGGCTTCGCGTTGGCCGTGGTGCATCCGGCGGCCGGCAATCTTGGCGGCGGCGGATTCATGCTGCTGCGTTCGGCAAAAAAAGGTGACGCCCACTTCATTGATTTCCGCGAAGAGGCGCCCGGCGCGGCAACGGCGAACATGTATCTCGATGCGAACGGCAAGCCGATACCGAACGCATCCACCCTGGGCATGAAGGCGATGGGAGTGCCCGGCTCGGTTGCCGGACTCGTCTATGCAGAAAAACATTATGGCCGCTTGACGCTGGCGCAGGTGATGGCACCTGCCATCCGCCTGGCGCGCGATGGCTTCACACTGAGTGCCGATGAAGCGCAGGAGTTGCACAACAGAAAGCTGGCGCTGTTCGCGGCCTCGCATCGCATCTTCCAACGTGATGGAAATTATTACAACGCCGGCGATGTATTCCGTCAGCCCGAATTAGCGAAGACACTTGCCGCCATTGCCGCCGATCCGGAAAGTTTTTATCATGGCGCACTGGCACATACCATCGCCGCATTCATGCAACAGAATGGCGGCCTCATCACCGAGCAGGACCTCGCGCATTACACAGTGAAAGACCGTGCGCCGCTGACTGCGGAGTATCGCGGCCACACCATCATCACAGCACCACCATCTTCTTCCGGCGGCATCGCGTTGATTCAAACACTGCAGATGTTGACCGGCGTGAATTTGGCCAAGATGGGCGACCGCACACCGGAAGAAATGCACTGGATTATCGAAGCCTTCCGCCGCGCCTATATGGACCGCAGCGATTACGACGGCGACACGGACTACGTCCGCTTCCCCATGCAGCAGATGCTCGATCCAAAATATCTGGCCGCTTTTGCCGCAAGCATTGATCCGGTACGCGCAACACCATCGGCACAGCTGCATCGCCCTGCAGGATTTTTGCCCGACCCGCCGAAGGCCCCGCCGCTGCCGGAAGAGTCGCACAACACTACGCATTTTTCTGTGATGGATGCAGAGGGCAACGCCGTCGCGGTCACGTACACGCTCAACTCCAGCTACGGCTCCGGAGTTACCGTGGATGGACTCGGTTTTCTGTTGAACGACGAGATGGACGACTTCACCACACAAATTGGTGCGCCGAATATTTACGGCCTCATCCAGTCGCCGAATAATTCCATTGCACCCGGCAAGCGTCCACTCTCCTGCATGACGCCGACCATTGTTCTTGGCACCGGCAGGCAGCGGAAGAAAGTTGCGCTGGTGCTGGGCTCGCCCGGCGGCTCGACGATACCGACCACCGTCGTCAACGATTTAATTAGTGTGATTGATGGCGGTCTTAACATTCAGCAGTCTGTGGATGCACCGCGCTTCCATCATCAATATCTGCCGGACACGTTGCAGGTTGAGTCGGCCACGCCGCCGCAACTCGTCGCCGCGCTGCGCAAGATGGATTACAAAGTTGTGGTTTCGCGTTCCGGCTGGGGAGATAGCGAATGCATCGCTGTGAATCCGAAAACCGGCTGGCTGGAAGCAGGACAGGACAGTCGCCATCATTACGGCAAGGCAGACGGCTACTGAAATTTCTTGAACGATTAAGATTTCGCGATGCCTTCAAACGCAGCGGCGGCTGCGCCCTGCACGCCTGCGTATTGGCTGGAACCGGCAGCGCAAATCTTCGGCGGCCGCTGATTGCCGAAGTGCAGCAACGCCTGTGTGCGTGATTGCACGTCGTTCAAAAAATCACTCTGCCCGTCAATCAGACCGCCGGAAACAATCACACACTCCGGGTCCACCACATTGAATAAATTCGCGAGGCCTTCTGCCAGATATCCTGCAAGTGCGCTGTAGGCCTGCTTTGCCGCAGCATCTCCCGCGCTGGCCAGTGCAGAAATTTTCATCGCCTTCGATGCATCGTCGCCCTCGGGCAACGCCGCGCCGTTCGTATTTCGCGCAACGAATTCTCGCACCAGCGCCGCGGTGGAAACATATGCTTCCATGCAGCCGCGCCGACCGCAGTTGCACGGCTGTCCATCCACGCGGATGACCATGTGCCCGACCGTGCCCGCAAATCCATAGCTGCCGCGCTGCAGTTTGCCATCCATCACAATGCCGCCGCCAACGCCGGTGCCCAGCGTGATGGCGACAAAACTTTTCAGCCCGCGTCCCGCGCCGTAATGCAGCTCCGCCAACGCAGCGGCGTGCGCATCATTCTCCACAAACACCGGCAGCGAAACCTGCCCGTGAATAAATCCGCGCAAGTCAAAGCCTGCCCAGCCGGGAAGATTTTCCGTTGCGGCAAAAACTTTTCCATTCTCTGCATCAATCGCACCGGCGCTGGCCACACCCACTGCGAGCGGCTCGATGCCCGCGGCCTTCGCTGCGCGCATCGACTGCTGCACGGCATCCAACGTGGATTTCGCAATCACATCGCGCCCGCCACTGGCTTGCGTCGGCACGCGCACGTGGTCGCGCGTATCTCCGCGGTCATTCACCAGAGCGGCCTTCACCGTCGTCCCACCGATGTCTACGCCGATCACATATCGCTCCGCACCGGCACTCACTTGCAGCGGACGCAAGGCGCGCACATAGCTTTCGGTAATCGTTCCGGGCCGCGTGATGGCGGAACCGACAACCACGCACCACGCGCCACTCGCTATTGCGCGCGCCGCTTCCTCCGGCGTCGAGATGTGTCCCTCGGCAACAATCGGCTTGCCTGTCGCGCTAGAAAGTTTCTGCACCAACTCATAGCTAAACGAATCATTGCCGCGCGTTTCTTCGGTGTAGCCGTTCAGCGTCGTGCCGATTAAATCCACACCCGCTTCGGCGGCGTTGATGCCTTCGCGCAGCGTTGCAATGTCCGCCATTACCAGCACGTCCAACTCTGCGTGGATGCGTCGCACAATTTCCCGCCACGGTTCGCCGGCAGCGTGCACGCGGTCCGTGCAATCCAACGCAATAATATCCGCACCGGCAGCGGCCAAGGCAGCGGCGCTGGCAAAGTCCGGCGTGATGCGTAACGCCCCGCCTGCATAACTTTTTTCAATCGCAATCATCGGAACGCTGGTCACCGCGCGCAACATGCGCACATGCTCCGCGCCATTCGCCCGCAGCCCCTGCGCGCCGCCGCGCAGTGCCGACTCCGCCACACGCGTCAGCGTTACGTTGTCTTCCATCGGGTCGCCCGGATACGCCTGGCACGACACAATCAACTGGCGGCGAAGTTTTTCAAGCTGCAATGCCATCGTTCTCATCTCTCCTGTGCGGCGCTACGTGGTTAGTCTACTGCATCAGTTATCATGGGAGCTTCTGCGGTGCCAATGGAGGTCCAACCTTGGAAAGCGTACTCGCTCTCGGCGCTCTGCTTGCTCTACTCTCCGGCGTGATGAACGGCTTGTTCACTCTGCCCATGCGTTTTCTCGGTCGTTGGTCGTGGGAAAATGTGTGGAGCGTATTCATCGTCGGCGCCTGCCTTCTGCTGCCGCTGGTACTTGTCAGCGCATTGGCCCCGGCCAGTTGGGCGCTGCTGCTGCATGCGCCGCGCACTGCCGTCATCATTGCGCTCTCCACCGGCTTTGCCTGGGGATTCGGCGCCATCATGTTCGGCCAAAGCGTCAGCGCCATCGGCATCGCTCTTGCAAATACTTTTGTTCTCGCCATCAGCTCCGCACTCGGTTCGCTGCTGCCGATTGTTTTCCTCTCCCCGCAGAAATTATTTGAACGCTCCGGCATCACCATCCTCATCGGCATCGCGATTGAAATTTTCGGCATCACGCTCTGCGGCCGCGCCGGTGTCTTGCGCGAACGCGCGGCCGGCGTTGGCGATACATCGCAGCGCGGCGACCTGGTCGGCAAAGCGCGCCCACTCGCCATCGGCCTGCTACTCGTGCTCGGCTCCGGTCTGCTCTCTGCTGTCTTCAACATCGGCTTCGCCCTCGCCCACCCCATCCTCGATTACGGCAAGGCCAACGGCCTCACAGAATTTTCCAGCACCAACCTTATATGGATACTGATGCTGGGCGGCGGCGCGGTTTCCAACCTGGGCTTCTGCACGTACCTCATGATGAAAAATAAATCCGCAGCAAAATTTATTCAGCCCGGCAGCCTTCGCCTCTACTCATTCGGCCTGCTGATGGCATTGCTCTGGGGCGGCAGCATTTTTGTTTACGGTGCTGCGGCACTTCGTCTCGGCGCCATGGGAGTTTCCATCGGCTGGCCGGTCAGCCTGGCCACGGGTCTGCTGGTTGCCAACGCCGTCGGCCTGTTGCTGGGCGAGTGGCGCGGCGCACCGCGTACAGCCCTGCGCTGGATGTTTGCCGGCATCGCTATACTAGTCATCGCCATTGTCGTGCTTAGCAAGGCCGGATGAGGCCAATCCATCATCACGCATCACGCAACCAACATTGCCGGAAGGTGAAACTCTCTTGAGCCAGCGAACATTCTTCTCTCAATTGCCGCCACTCTCGCGCCGCCGTTTTCTTGAATCGCTCGCAGCCACCGGCGCGGTCTGGGGACTTTCCGCAACTTCGCACGCACTGCCGCTGCATCTGCTTCCGCAATCGATGCACAACGCCGCGGCGCTACAGCAGAAAAGAATCACGCTGCTGGAAGACGGCGGCTTCACCGGCGATGCCTGGGGTTGGCAGTTCACTCACGGCGCATCGGTTGTCGCCAATGCAGGACGCGACGGCAGCGGCGCGGTCCATATCAAAACTGAGAGCGGTGACTACGCACGCTTCCTCGTGCTCGGGCCTGTCGCCGGAAAAACTTATACGCTCACCGGCTGGGTCCGCACTGAAAACATCACCCCCGCGGAAGAGGGTGCCGGCGCCTACTTCGCTGCATCGCAGTTTGAGTTTCAAGGTCGGCCTACAGAATTTACGGTAGACGGGAAACAGGCGGTCGAGATTCGTTACGGCACGCTGACCGGCACCAACGGCTGGCGGCGATTTTCGCAATCGGTAAAGTGCCTGCCCACCACCGCGTGGTTTGAAGTTGTCGCCGGCATCTATCGCGCAACCGGCGATGCATGGTTCACCGGCCTCACATTTATCGAAGGCGATGTCGCCGCCGATCTCAACGAGACGCTAACGACTGCGGAAGCCGCAGCCCTCGTGCACCAGGAAATTCTGCAGGTCTCCGGCCGTACCCGCCCGCGCGCTGCCATCTTCAGCGAGCCCGACTTCCCAGTGCGCGGCATGGCAACTTCGTCGCAGCGCCTCGCAAAACTTTTCAGCGACACGCACGACGTCGCGCTGCTCAATGCATCGCAGCTTGCCGATCCAGGGCAGCTCAATCGCAAAAACTTTGACCTGCTCGTTCTCGGCTACGGGGAAAGTTTTCCGCTGCCTGCAAAAAATAATGTGGTCGAATTTCTTTCCAACGGCGGCGACCTCTTCTCCACCGGCGGCTATGCCTTTCAATCGCCGCTGGTGCAGCAGAGCGGAAGATGGGTTTTCTTCGATCAAACGCTCAAACACGCGGGACTCTCTGCGAACCTGGTGCCAAAGTTTTCTGATGCTGCATGGAAGCCCAGCGATAAAAACTTATGCACGCTGGATGCCGCCGGTGATGTAGCACGTGTTGCTGTGCCCGCGCCGCTCAGTGGTCGACACGCCGAGTGGGCCTTCGACATTCCCGCCACTGGCGACGGCAAACAATTTTATTTCTCTGCGCGTCTGCGCACTTCCGGCCTGCAGCCTGCGCCCAACGGCTCCGCAACTATCGGCGTGGAGCAGCTTGATGCCGGCCACAATCCCGCCTACGCCGCGCGCATGTGGTTTGAAGAATTGCGCGAAGATTCCGATTGGCATTCCATCGAACGCGTTTTCTATCTCGTTCCCGACTGCGTTACGTTGCGAGTTCGCGTCACGCTCAGCAGCGCCACTGGCACGATTGAAGCCACCGACATGCGACTTGAAGCGCGGCCCGATACCGAACGCATCAATACCTCGCTCGGCTGGCCGGAAGATTCACTCACCGTTACGCGCCAGCAACTCGGCCTCTTCGACACGGACTATCGCCTGCAACGCGTCGCCGCGCTGCGCGCACCCGACGGCTCCCTGCAATCTCCAATCCGCGCAGAAGGTTATGTAGCCAGCGGAGTTGTCGGCATGAACAACGCGCGCTGGTCGCCGCTGCTGCACGCGGTGGATGAAGCCGGTCGCAGTCGCGGCTCTGCCGGCGCGCTGATGCATCACTACAACGGCTACTTCAACCGCAGCAGCTGGGCCTACTTCGGCGTAGCAAATCATGACATCTTCGCTGACGACTCTGGGGATGCCGTCGGCCTCAGCGCTTTTAAATCGGCCGCGCGTGCGCTTGCGCAGAAATGTTATCTGCACACGCTGGAAACAAATTACGCCACGTATCGCGATGGCGAAGCGGTACAGGTTCGCGTGCTCGCCAGCAATTACGGCCTGCACCCCGCAACGCTCAACCTGCACTTTCGCATTATGGATGGCGATGCCGTTGCGCATCATTTCCAGCGCAGCATCACTCTGCGCGCCGGTGAAACACTCGCCGTAAAAGAGTCCTGGCAGCCGGAGAAATTTCCTGCCACGCATTACCGCGTGATTGTCGACCTTCTCTCTGCCGATGAAACGCTCGACTCCATTCGCAGCGGCTTCCGCATCTGGCGCGCAGAAACATTGGCAGCAGGTATGCCAATTAAGTTCCACGATAATTATTTTCACGTTGAAGACAAAGCAGTCTTCCTGCAAGGCACCGACGATTATCTGCACACCTTTATCGATCAGGATGAAAATGCCGACACCTGGCTGGCCGATGCGCAGGGCTGCCGCGATTCCGCAATCGACGTCTACGAAAATTTGATGGGCCTGCGCGGCCCGCAACACCGGCCCACCGAAACATGGTGGCGTTGGGTGGACGCAATGCTGCTGAACACGCAGGCCGTGGGCGGAATTTTCTTTCCCGGCATGCTGGTCTTCAGCAACACTGCTGTCAGCGACGCCGACCTCTCCGATCAAAAATCCTACGTGCGCGCATTCGCCTCGCGCTACGGCAAGGCGAACGGCATCATGTATTACCTCAACGGGGATCTCGAACTTCATGATCCCAACCTGCCGGACCTGCAACGCCTCTACAACGATTTTCTGCGCCAGCGCTACGGTAGCGATTCCGCACTGCGCAGTGCGTGGACTCTCTCGCCGCCGGAAGCGCCGCTCGGTCAGTTGAAAATCAGGCGCGGATCTGCCGACTGGCGCGACATTCGCACGCTGGATGATTTCCATTTCCGCACGCAGCTCGTGCGCCGCTGGTTGAACGCACTGCATGACTCCATTCGCGAAGTCGATCAGCATCATCCCGTTACGGCAGAGTTTTATCAGGAACCCGTCTCCGGCATCGACCTGCTCACAGCACTCGGCAAACTTGAGCTTGCCAACTTCGGCTACTTTCACGAGAAGGACTCCGACTACTATCGCTTCCCGCAGGTCTGTCGTTTTCTAGACCAGAGTATGCGCGGCAAGGGCATCAACATCGGCGAGTTTGGTGTGAAGACACACCCGGCGTGGAATGACGCCGGCTACTACATCGAAGCGCGCACGGAAGATTACGAGCATCAATATTTTCTTTCGCTCACGCATTACGGCTTCGCGCTCGGCGCGTCCAAGATGCAGAACTGGTGCTGGAAATATCCCGCCGATCTGCCGTTTGAATGGGGCATCAATTATCCCAATGACATGGTGCCGCGTGATGTGCGCGCTTTCTATCGTAATAGCGGTCTGATCTTCCGCAGCCTGCGGCCAAAATATGTCGCGAGTGAAACTGTTCTTCTACTCGCCAGCGACAATCGCATGGGCGGCCAGGGCATGCGCATTGTTGAAGGCCAGCTGAATGCCATCCGCCTGCTGCTCGATGCTAACGTTCGCTTCGGTACGCTCACCGATGAATTTCTCGCGGACCTGCCGGCAGGCACAAAAACAATTTTCTATCCGCTGCCCTATTGCCCCAGCGATGAGATTGTTGCCGCGCTGGAAAAATTTGTTCAGCAGGGCGGTCAGCTCTATCTTTCCGGAGACATCAGCTACGACACGCTGCGCCAACGCACACGCACGGAACGGTTGCAGAAACTTTGCGGCGTTGATTTTGTTTCTGAGCGTTATCCCAATTTGCAATTTCAAAAAACGGATGTGCTGTTGCAACCGGCGCCGAACTCTTCCAACGCCTGGCCCAAATATTCCGCCGCGCCCACCATGGTGCTGCGTTCCGCCGGTGCAAAAACTTTATTGGCGGACGTAGACAGTCATCCTGTTGTCACTGAATTTGAAGTCGGCAAAGGCCGCGTCATTTTTTCCTCCGACCCCATTGAACTTCACGGCGATGCGCAGTATCAGCGTTACGGCCACGAGTTCTACCGCGCCCTGCTGGAGCAATTTGAAATCGCACGCGAACGCATCACGCCCGCCGATGGCAGCGTACATTGCTTCCGCGTGCCCACGCAGGATGCGCGCGAAGTTCAAGTGCTGGTGAACCACAGCGCCATGCTGCAGAAAATTTCTTTGCCCACAGCCGCTGGCAACGTACAGCTTTCGTTGTCCACGCATTTGCCTGGCGTTGTTGTTGCCACATCCGATGGCGTGCAGGCCGTGGAGAGCACCGGCAACGTCAGCATTGACGCACATCCGCTCATCGATACCAATCTACACATGATGGCGATTGCATTCGGCAGCCAACCGCTCACAACTTCGCGTCGCGTGCTGTTGCTGCCTATGGGCACCGGCTCGCTCTCGCTGCATACAAACGCCGCTCTGCAAGAGCCAGTCATTATCGCTGGAGAAATTTCCGGCGGGGCATGGAAATCCTACTCCACTAAACCTGCAACGGTGCACCACAGCAGCATCACCATTCCTATCGGGGAAGAATATTCGCTCGCCATGTTGTTGCTGTGCGAACAGCAGGACGTCGCCGCCGCCATTGCAGCAATTGAAACATGGATGAAGTCGCCGTGGAAGCTGTAGCGCATCCGCTGAAGGAGCAATAAATATATGTCTGGAAAATTTCTTTTGCACACCGTGCTGCTCGCGCTGGCATTGCCGCCGCTGCATGCACAGCAGCCAACCACCAAACCTCTGCTCGATGTGATGCGCATTTCCGCTGAAGGCGATGCCACTGCGGCTCTCGTCACACCAAAGGCCGGCCCTGCGCGCGACGTGCAATGCGATATTGTCATCATCGGCGGCGGGTTGGGCGGAGTCAGTGCCGCACTTGCTGCGGTCAACAATCACGACACGGTCTGCCTCACGGAGCCAACGCTGTGGGTCGGCGGCCAGGCAACATCGCAGGGCGTCTCCGCTTTTGACGACAACAAATATATTGACACCACTGGCGGCACTGCCAGCTATCTCAGCTTCAGCCGACGCATCCGAGAGTTTTACGCGCAGTCTCGTCGCGACAAATCACTCACCACCGCGCAAGCCATCGCCGGTCCGATCGCCAATCCCGGTAGTTGCTGGGTAGGCCGACTTTGTTTTGAACCCGCGCCTGCGGAAAAGATTTTGATGCAGATGCTGCAGCCCTCGCTCGACAACAAACATCTCAAACTCTGGACACACACCGCACCTGTCGCTGTTGATCGTGATGGCCTCAAACTGCGCAGCGTTCTGGCTTACGACTTCGCGCATCAGCAGTGGCTGCGCCTGCACGGAAAATATTTCGTGGAAGCCACCGAACTCGGCGACCTCATCGCACTCAGCGGCCTTCCCTATCGCGTCGGCGCGGAAGCGCAGTCGGAGACGCACGAGCGCAACGCGCCTGCCGTCGCGCAACCGCATGCCAGCCAAAGCTTCACCTATCCCTTCGTACTCGCCGCCGATCAATCGACTGCGTCACACTCTGTCTCCAAACCGACTGCATATGAATCTTTTCTCTCGCAATACACCATGGTCGTCGACTACGGACACGGCAAGCTGCTCACCTACGGATTCTATGAAGCGCGCCCCGGTCTGCCCGGATCCTTCTGGGTCTATCGCCGCTCTGTGGATGCATCAAAATTTACGCCCGCAGATTATCCCACTGACCGCGCCATGATTAATTGGAGCAGCAACGATCACTGCGACTCCAACCTGCTCAGCGGTGACGCAACGCTTGAGGCCCATGCGTTGCAGGATGCGAAACGTCAGTCGCTCGGCTTTGCCTGGTGGATTGAAAACAGCGTGCCCCGCGATGACCATACCGGCATGGGCTACGCCGACCTGAAAATTCTTCCCGCGGAAATGGGCAGCAGCGACGGCCTCTCGCAATTCCCCTACATTCGCGAATCGCGCCGCATCATTCCGCTGCGCACCATTGTTGAAGAAGACCTCGCTGTTGATTTCCAACCCGGTTCGCGCGCGCAGCTCTATCCTGACACTGTCGGCATCGGCTGGTATCCCATCGACATTCATAGTTGCGAGAGGCAGGATTTTGTTTCCGCGTCGAAGCCGTATGAAATTCCTCTCGGCGCGCTCATCGCCCGCGACGCCGACAACCTGCTCGCCGTCGGCAAAACCATCGGCACCACGCACATCACCAACGGGGCCTATCGCCTGCATCCAACCGAGTGGGCCGATGGGGAAGCCGTTGGCGCCACGCTCTCATTCTCACTCGCACACCACACCACGCCCCAGCAGATTGAATCAACGCCCGCGCAGCTGCAGCAACTTCAGTTGACGTTGGCGCAGCTTGGGCATCCCATCTTCTGGTATGACGATGTCAATGTTGGATCGGAGAATTTCGCCGCCATGCAAATGGCCGGCGCGCGCGGTTGGCTGCCGTTGGGTTCAAACACATTACACGGCGCGCCTGATGCAGCGGTTACACCGAATGATGTTGTAAAGGCTATTGCCGCTGACAACATCAGCGTGGACGTGACATTTGCTGCATCACTTCGCGCCAAGAATCAGGTTGCGTGGGAAGATCTAAAGCCACTCGGATTTGCTATCGGCTCGCGCAGCGGCGTCATTCACCGCGGAGAATTTGCTGCCTGGCTGCTGCAGCAAATTCCGCAGAAATAATTTCCCGGCAGTACTTACTCGACGACGACTGCCTTCACCAGGTTGCGCGGATGGTCCATATCCACGCCGCGATGCAGCGCGATGTAATACGCAAAGAACTGCAGCACCACCACTTCGCAGATGGGCAACAGGTGTTCGCTCACCGGCGCCAGCGCCACCGAATACGTTGCCAATTCCTTCGCCGCCGCATCGCCGCGGTTGATGATGGCAAAAATATTCGCGCCCTGCGCACGCATGTCACGCATCAGTTGCAGCGTTTTGTCATACCGCAGAACGGAGTCCGCATCGCTGCTGTCCTGCATCGCCAGAATCACCAGCGGTGAAGTTTCGCTCACCAGCGCATTCGGCCCGTGCTTCAGTTCGCCAGCGGGGTATCCTTCCGCTTGCACGTACGATGATTCCTTCAGCTTCAGTGCACCTTCACGTGCAATCGCGTAATGCACGCCGCGCCCCAGGTAGAGGAACGATGTCGCGTTGTTGTAGTCCGCGGCAATTTTGTCCGTCGCCTTCTGCAACTCCGGCAACTGCGATGCCAGCAATTCCGGCAACGCAATTAATTCCTTCAACTTCTCTGCGACCGTCGCCTTGTCCAGCGTTTTGCTTTCTTCGGCGGCAAACAGCGCCAACAGGTAGAGCACCGTCAGCTGCGTCACAAAACTTTTCGTGGCCGGCACAGCTTTTTCCACGCCCGCCATCGTCGGCATGGAGAGAGCGGCTTCGCGCGCCATCGAAGACGCCGCAACATTAGTAATCGCCAATGTGCGATGTCCCAGGCCAATCGCCTTGCGCAGCGCGGCCAAAGTGTCCGCCGTTTCGCCAGACTGCGAGATCACCGCAATCGCTGCGTCCTTGTGAGCCAGCGTCGAGCGGCAGGAGTATTCGCTCGCGTACTCCACATCCACCGCAATGCCGCTCAGGTCCTCAATCATGATTTCCGCGGCCAGGCCGGCATGTCGGCTCGATCCGCTCGCCGCAATCACAATCTCGCGGTTGGCGCCGAGCCACTTCTTCACCGTGTCAAAAATCTGCCGGTTCCATCCACCCTGTTGCAGGTAGCGCGCCAGCGTATCGGCAATCGCTTTCGGCTGCTCGTAAATTTCGCGCAGCATGTCGTGCTTGAATTCCTTCATCTGATCCACTGCTCCACTCATCTCGTTTTTCGTGTCCATGTTTTGATTTTATCGTGCCGTGCATCATACTGCTTTCTACATTTCCGGATGCAGATGCATACGCAGAAACTCAATATAAATCGGCCAGTCCCACGCCACAATGCCGTGGCCTCCGTCATGCATTGAATACGCCAGATCATGCAGAATCGGCTGCTGCGCGGCCGGCCATGTTGTCGTGTCCAGCGCGTCCTTGCCCAACAACTGATACACCGGCCCGGCCGCCACTGCCGCCAAAAATTCCCCCTTCGGGTCACTCCAGTAATCCGTGCTGCCGGTTTGCAGCAGCAACGGCCGCGGCGCAATCAAGGCAATCAGCAAATGCGCATCCATCGGGGCTTTGTCAGGATAGCCGGCGAACTGCGCATAATTTTTCGTGAACCAATACGGATAACGACTCGGCGCCATCAGGTGTGCAATCGTCTCGCCGTAATCGCGATGGCTCAACGCCGCTCCGCCTTCGCCCGAACAGCTTGCAATCACCGCCGCAAATCGTGTGTCGCTGGCACCGGCCCACATCACCGCCTTGCCCAATCTTGAAACGCCGTGAATCGCCACGCGCTTCGCATCCACCGATGAATCGGTTTCAAAATAATCCTGCACGTGGCTCATGCCCCACGCCCACGCCGCCACCGATCCCCAATCTTCGCTGTAGTGCGAACGTATTCCCTCGGCAAAACCATTCGCCGAATCGGGGTCCACATCGCCGTAATAGAAGGTCGCCACGCCAAAACCGGCATCTAACAGCGCGTCAATATTAATTGGCGCAAAGCTAGGCGTTGTCGGCGCGGGGATGCGTTCGTTCTTTCCCGGCGTCATCTTCTTCACGTCCCAAACAGTACGCGCCAATATTCCGGGGTCCTTCGCTGCGTTCGAGTTCGCGCCAAAGCTGATGCTGAGAAACATCGGCACCGGTTTCTTCGCTGCCGCCGGCAAATAAATCAGCACGTCAATTGCAGGCCATCCCGGTTCGCGCGAAAAATAAATCCTCACCTGTTTGCGAATGGCCTTGCCGCCCAGCGCCGGAGTGCCTTTATCAACAACTTCAAACCGCTCGCCCGCGGGCCTTCCCGGAGAATGCCCGTACTGCAGCTGCTCAAACATCTGCAGCAACTCCGGCCGCCGCTTCACGTACCAGGTCTTCGCATCGCGCACACGCTGGCCGTTGTTCAGCAGCAGCGGGTCTGCCAGCGTGTAGCTGCCAACTTCTGCTTCGTCATAATTTGCGGGGATGCCGGCCACCACCGGCGTGGGCGGTTTCACGCCTTGCGCAGCCGGAGTCGGTTCCGGCGCAGTCACCTGCGCGGCAAGCGTTGCAGCCGCTGCCAGAAAATTGCCAGCCAGACTTTCTTCACCATGGCACTCACCAGTGAAGAAATATATCAGTACGAGAGCCCGATGGGACAATCGATCAGCGTCTTGTCACTCACCGAAACGCAGACAGAAATCGGCGGCGTCTTTTCCGTCTTCGCCACGCCGTTCACCCGCACCTCCACCACAATGCTGGCGCCGCTGCCCGCGCCCACGCGTTTGGAAATATCCACGTGGTGCGAATGGATGGGCCCGTACTGGCTGCCCGTCGTCCAGTCCTCGGTGAATTCCTTGAAGGTGTAGTCCTTGTATTTATCCGGATGCTGTTGCCATTGCGCGTCATTCATTTTGATGCCGTACGCGCGCGCATAATCGCCCTGCTCCAACGCGGTGAAGAAACTGCTCACCTTCCACTCCGCCGGAAGATCGCTGAAAAACCAACCGTGCCCGCTGAAGTAGCCAGCCAGGCATACCACCGCCGCCAGAAAAATTCCCAGCAGCACACCCAGAAAAATCCGCGTGTTGCGGACCTCTTTGCGTTTGTCATACTCCGGTGCATTCAGCAATGTCATCGATTTATCCTCGCTGGAAAACTCCGCTCCAGCAGCTTCTACATAGTAGACACCGGAGACCGTGAATTTGTCCCCGGTCAATCCAGGTAAATTTACTCGCGGCTGAAACTCGTTTCCATCTTTTCCTCGTGCCGCTCCAGCGCCAGGTCAATCAGCCGCGTAATCAGCTTCTTGTACGGCACGCCGCTCGCCTTCCACAGCTTGGGGTACATGCTGATGCTGGTAAATCCGGGCATCGTATTAATTTCATTCAGATAGATGCGTGTCGGCTTCTTGCCGTGCGCCGGGTCCAGCAGAAAATCCACGCGCGCCAGCCCGCAGCAATCGCAGGCGCGGAAGGCCGCAATCGCCAACTCACGCACTGTTTTTGATTCCTCGCGCGATAGCGGCGCCGGAATCTTCGGCACCGAACCATCGCTGAGATACTTCGCTTCGTAATCGTAAAATTCCTTGCCCGGAACAATTTCTCCGGCCACGCTGGCCAGTGCCGCATCATTGCCCAGCACCGCCACTTCAATTTCGCGCGCCTTGCGTTTGCTTCCGCCCACGCCCTGCTCAATCACCAGCTTGCGATCAAAGCCCGCCGCCAGGTCCATCGCCAGCAGCAACTCTTTGCGGTCATGCGCTTTGCTGATGCCCACCGACGAACCAAGATTCGCCGGCTTCACAAACATCGGATATTTCAACGCCGCTTCAATCTTCGTCACGCAGGCGCGCGGCCGCTTGCGCCACTCACTGCGCAGCAGCGTCACATGTTTTGGAATCGGCAGGCCCGCGGCCTGAAACAGCCGCTTCATCACGTCCTTGTCCATGCCGGTGGAGGAGCCAATCACGCCCGAACCCACGTACGCAATATCCGCCAGCTCAAACAATCCCTGAATGGTTCCGTCCTCGCCGAAGGTTCCATGCAACACCGGAAAAATCACGTCCAGCTTCAGCGCGGATGCAGCAGCAACGCCCCCCGCTTCCACCTGCAGCGCCATCAATCCCGCGCCGCCATTCGCACTCGCCGGTTCCGGCGGCACAATCACCGATCCATCGCGCTGCAGAGTCACCACATCGGGCGCGGCTGCTTCATCTGCATCAGCATCAATCTCCGTCGGCTTGCCCTTCAGCAACTGCTCGGCGCTCTGCCCCGTCACCCAGCGCCCCTGCTTGGTAATGCCAATCGGCACCACCTCGTAGCGCTTGCGGTCAATGGCGTTCAGCACGCTCGCGGCAGAGAGCAGCGACACTTCATGCTCGCCGCTGCGCCCGCCAAATAAAATTCCCACCCGAAGTTTTTT
>Ga0164297_10000582_pt1 | contig 44568 bp, 44 predicted proteins | sample GEODES058metaG_FD_113539 | JGI IMG/M metagenome (GOLD analysis project Ga0164297, IMG submission 113539) | Dystrophic lake water microbial communities from Trout Bog Lake, Wisconsin, USA - GEODES058 metaG | ecosystem: Environmental > Aquatic > Freshwater > Lake | place: USA: Trout Bog Lake... | reverse complement strand
TGCTCCTTAGTTCCCCATCTCTGGTTCACTGCAGAGATCATACGTCGTAGTTACGTTGTCTCAGTCACCAAAGCTCTTCCCCGAGGCACTCACCACTCAATCTCTGTTTAACCACCTCTATTAGTTGCGCTTTGTTACGGAAAGGATTTTGGGCCTTCATAATCATCGCTACTCGACCCCAGAGGCCTGCCTTACAGAGGTTCACTTGCGTTTGGGCCACAGACTTCATCTTTCTTCAGATCCCTCATCTCTCAAATTATTCCTTCCTCAGTCAGCTTGATTGAGTTTCTTATAGGCATCCTTGATTTTGGTCTATCCATTCCCTTCTTTCAGGGCCGGAACTCGCATTCCACCAGCTAGTTGTTGCGTATACCGCGCGCACGATATCTGAACTAGTTCATTGAAATACAAGAAAAAACACAAGCATCATGTTTTAGTGACTTAATGGAAGCAAAATCAATCGCATCATTGCTTGGCAACTCACCCCCACTTCAGATACGTTTACGATTTCAAAAAATCGACAATCCTTTCAGAAGCACCTGGACGGTATTGCTTTCTAACTTGTTTTTCCATCGCTTCAAGGGCCTGAGGATGCTCGTAAAAAAATCGAATTTTTTCTGCAAGCATTTTCGCATTTTCTTGAGTTTGTGATAATAAGCAGGAGGCATTTTGATCCGCAAAAAACTTCGCATTTAAATACTGATGATTATCGGAAGCTGTGGGAAGGGGGACTAAAATGGAAGCTCGACCTACAGAAGCAAGCTCCGAAAGTGTGGAAGAACCCGCACGACAAATCACTAAAGAAGCTACCTGATAAACCGACGCCATATCATGAATAAAGGGCTCTACCCGTACTTTCCACTTGAACTTTTGATAAGCTTCCCAAACCCGCTGATAATCCCTCGTTCCCGTCTGATGTGTCCAAGTGAATTTTAAGTTCCAAGAAGCTAAAAAAGGCAAAGCTTCTAAAACAAGGGTATTTAATCCCATCGCTCCTTGACTTCCTCCGAAAATAAAAAGATGGAAGTTCTCACGCTTGGACTGAGTTACCCGGATAGAAGTTCTCAAGGGATTGCCTGTCACTAAAAACTTAGACTGGATTTTCTCATCTTTTAATTCAAAGCAGGTAAAAATAGTATCGACATAACGCGCTAAAATACGATTCGTTAATCCCATGATCGCATTTTGCTCTAAAATAGCAGTGTGCACTGATAATAAACGTATTTTTTTCATGAAACATGCCATGAGCAAAACAGGACCTGAGCTATAACCTCCCACTCCTAAAACACTATCAGGCTTCAAACGAAGTAATAGTACAAAAGCCTTCAAAAGTGCCCAAGGAAGTTGAAACATAGTCTTCCACCTGCGTATCCAGGAAACGCGATTCAAAGCTCCTATCTTCATGGATTGAAGTTTAAACCCATGCTCAGGTACGAGTTTTTGTTCAATGCCTTGAGCCCCTACAAATAAAACAGCCTCTTTTCCAAAGCGCTCAGACCAAACCTCAGCTACCGCAATCCCAGGAAGAACATGACCACCGGTACCACCTGCAGTAATGCAAAGTTTTTTCATCGCACGCGCCCCCGAGCAACACTCAATAAAATACCCAGCATCAATAAATCTACCACCAGAGAGGATCCCCCGTAACTGATCAGAGGTAAAGTCAGACCCTTCGTAGGTACAAGCCCCATAACCACAGCGATATTCACAAAAGCCTGGTATCCAATGGCCAAAGTGATACCTGCAGCTAAAAACATACCAAATCGGTCCTGGTCAATTTTATACGCATTCCAGGCAATCTTTAATCCATGGTGTAAAAAATACAAATAAGCTCCTAAAATAACGACGATGCCTAAAAAACCTAACTCTTCTCCAATAACAGAAAAAATAAAATCATTGTGCGCTTCAGGAAGATAAAAAAGTTTTTCTTTGCCATTGCCCAAGCCTACCCCCCAAATACCTCCCTGCTGAAGACCTACTAAAGACTGCAAAACCTGAAAACCCTTACCTGAAGGATCACTCCAAGGATTTAAAAAAGTAAGCCAACGAGCACGGCGATAAGCAGTTCCAAAAATAAGAAAACCACCGATGATCCCTGCTAAACTCAAAGCCCCCAACCAGTAACGTAAAGAAATCCCCGCAATAAACAAAAGAGAAAAAATAACCATTGTCACAATCACTGTGGTTCCAAAATCAGGCTGAAGCAATAAAAGCACTAAAATCGGAGCAGGGACTATTAAATGAGAAAGCAACCCTGCTGTTAAAGTATTTAAGCGATCAGATTTTCTAGTTAATTGGCGAGCTACAAAAATAATAACAGAAAATTTAGCAAATTCTCCCGGCTGAAATCGAAATCCACCCCATCCCAACCAACGCCTTGCTCCTCCTACTTTTTGCCCTAACCCAGGTAAGAACGTACCCACCAGCAAACAAATAGCGAAAATCAATAAAGCATAGGCCCAATCTTCCCATTTACGGTAATTCAATCGATAACTTAGAGCTAAAAAAACAAAACCGATTCCCGCATAAATGAATTGCTTGCGAATAAAAGCAAATCCATCTCCTGTTTTTTCTTGAGCATAGATAAAAGAAGCACTATAAACCATGAGCAAGCCAAAAAGAACAAAAGCTATCACCAACAAAAGAAGCACAAAATCTAAATTTTGAGAACTTCTTTTGTGCAACATCTAAAGCTGATTGACCAATTTTTTGAAATAATCTCCACGCTCTTGATAATCTCTGAACATATCATAACTCGCACATCCAGGAGATAATAAAACCACATCCCCACTTCTAGATTTTTGATACGCTAAAAGTACTGCTTCTTCAAACGTACCTACCAAATACGTTTCAGAATAATCACCTATAGCACGATTCATTTTTTCTTTAGCTTCCCCGAGTAAGATCAGAATCTTACACCTTTGCTTCACAAGATCAACTAAAGAACTAAAGTCCGAGTCTTTATCCTTACCACCTGCAATTAAAATAATAGGACTTTGTGGGAAAGAACCCAGGCTCTTTCTCATGCTCATCACATTCGTGCCTTTAGAATCATTAAAAAAGAAGACCCCCTCTTTTTTACGAATAAACTCAAGTCGATGAGGCATTCCCGGAAAGGTGCGAATCACCTTTTGAATCACATCAGCTTCCACTCCCATCGTACGAGCTGTAAGAATTGCTGCCATTAAATTTTCTTTGTTATGCTCTCCAAAAAGACGAAAGCCTACAAGGTCATAAATTTCTTGCCCCCCCTGAAACTGCACCATCACTTTTTTCTGACTTGCATCCCAAAAAGCTCCGTCCCAAGAACCCAGTTTCCCTTTATGAAACCATAACAACTGAGAACGGCACTCATGAGAAAACGCTGCCGTTCTAGGACAATCGCGATTCAAAATCACCCAAGCCTTAGATTCGCATCCTAAAAGCAACCGCTTCTTAGCCTCAATATACGCTTCTAAAGACTCATGCCGATCTAAATGATCTTCATCCAAATTGGTAAAAATGGCCACCTGAGGGTGAATAGAAGGCAATCTTTCCAGTTGAAAACTAGAAAGCTCTAAAACTAAAACATCCGCTTTTTTTCCTTCTAAAACGTAATCTAAAACGGGCTTTCCAATATTCCCGCCGGTAAAAACGGACCTCCCTGAAGCTTCGAGCATATGGCTGATTAAACAGGTGGTGGTACTCTTACCATTGGTACCGGTGGTAGCAATCAATGGCTCTTGAATCACTTCTAAACCAAGCTCTAATTCTGAAAGAAAACGTATTCCCTTCTCCTGAAGGGTTTGAAACAGGGGATTTTTTAAAGAAACGCCAGGACTGACCACAATCAACTCAAAAGCCTCATAAAAAACTTCTGAAGGGTCTCCGAACTCATACTGAATCGGCAAGTGAGCACAAGAAGCTATTGCAGTTTCCAGTTGAGTGCTTGACTTTTTATCAGTCACGGTGACATGCGCTCCTTGCTGACACAGAAATTTTGAAGCAGCAATGCCTGACAAACCAAATCCTAGAACTAATGCTTTTTTATCTTGATAGGTGCTCATCTGTTATCTCAATTTTAAAGTAGAAAGTGTAAATAAAGCTAAAAGGATCGAAATAATCCAAAAACGAACAATCACTTTGGGCTCAGCCCAACCCTTTAACTCAAAATGATGATGAAGAGGAGCCATTTTTAATACTCTTCTTCCTGTTGTCTTAAACATCAAAACCTGAGCCATCACAGAAAGTGCCTCCATAACAAAAACTCCTCCACAAATAGCAAGCAGGATCTCGTTTTTCGTGATCACTGCGACCGTACCTAAAGCGGCCCCCAAAGCTAAAGAACCCACATCCCCCATAAATACTTGGGCTGGATAGGTGTTAAACCACAAAAACCCCAAACAAGCTGCTGCTATCGCTCCACAAAAAATCGAAAGCTCTCCAGCCCCGCTGATATAAGGAATCTGCAAATACTCCGCAATTTTCAGATGACCCGCACAATACGCAAGCACCAAAAAAGTAGCAGCTGTACTCATGGTAGGCCCTACCGCCAATCCATCCAACCCATCTGTCAAATTTACCGCATTGGATGCTCCTACCACTACAAACGAAGCAAAGGGAACAAAAAAAACATGCAATGGTAAAAACCAACCTTTAAAAAAAGGAAAAGTCAGCACGCAGTTACCGTCTTGAACCCGATAAAGGCAAAAAGAAAACATCAAAGCAACCAAGCACTGAAAAAGTAACTTCTTTTTAGCCGATAAGCCTTTAACGTTTTTCTGAACGATCTTCCTATGATCATCGATGTAACCGATCATTCCAAAAAGGATAGTCGTCCCCCACGCAAGCCAAAGCTTTCCATTGGAAAGATCTCCCCAGAGCAAGACCGAAACACTAATGGCCACCAAAATAAGACCCCCACCCATCGTTGGGGTGCCTTTTTTAACAAAATGCGTTTTAGGACCATCTTCACGTACGCATTGTCCCATCTGCTTCCGACGTAACCAACGAATATAGGCTGGAGCAAAAAATAAGCAACACAAAACACTCGTGATCGTGGCCCCAAATGTTCTAAAGGTAATATATTTGAAAACATTAAAAAAAGTATATTGAGGGGCAAGAGGATAAAGGAAGTAATAAAACATGAGAAGATGCTACTGATTTTTAAAAGCGCATGTCAAGCATTATAAAAAAAAGCTTCTACCACCTCAACATCATCAAAAGGAAAAGAATCTTGGCCAAAAATTTGATAGCGCTCATGCCCCTTACCTGCAATGAGCACAAAATCTCCACTCTGAGCCTCTCTCAAGGCAAACTCGATGGCTTTTTTACGATCAAGCTCCACATGAACCTCAGACTGATCCACACCAGAAACAATCTCCTGAAGAATGCGCTGGGGATCCTCCGTTCTAGGATTGTCAGATGTCAAGACCACACAATCCGCACCCAAGCAGGCAATCTTTCCCATCAAAGGCCGCTTCTTTCGATCTCGGTCACCACCGCACCCAAAGACACAGTATAAACGAGAAGGATTCAAAGATCGAAGTACCTCCAAGACCTTCGCAAGCGCATCAGGTTTATGGGCATAATCAATCCAAACATGAATACCCCCCCTGGAAATGCGTTCCAATCTACCCGGAACTTTTTGTAATTTCTTGACTCCAGAAGCCATCTGCTCAGGCGAAACCCCTAGCACTTGCGCCAAACGCCAAGCCCCTAACAGATTCAACGCATTGTAATGACCGACCAAAGGAGACTCTACCCAAACGCCTCCCAGCCTACCTGACCAACCTGATAAACTAAGAACCCCCTCCATCTCAGTCCCGCTGAAACTTAAGCAATTTCTTTTTTCAAGCGCACGCACCAATCGAGCCCCATAAGGATCATCCCGATGGATCACTGCCCAAGGATTTTTCTGACATGCGTAAGAGAAATCGATGGCTTCTTCAAATAATATACTTTTTGCTTGAAAATAGTCCTCCATACCTTCATGAAAATCTAAATGCTCAGCGGAAAGATTGGTAAAAAGAACCCCATCCCAAGCAATGCCATGGACTCTTTTTTGCCTCAACGCATGAGACGAAACCTCCATCACCACTACCTGGCATCCCGCATCTCGCATCCGAGCCAATGTCTTTTGTAAAGTGACCGCATCGGATGTGGTATGCGTGGGAGACATGCGTTCATTCCCAAAACGAATTTCTACCCCTCCTAAAAGCCCAACGCGATAACCTGCAGCCTCAAACATAGATTCAAGAAGGTAAGTGCTTGTGGTTTTTCCACTAGTACCTGTGACCCCAACCATGACCATCGCGTGAGAAGGGTTCCCATAAAAACGCCCAGCTAACAATGCTAAGGCCTCCCGAGGATCAGGGTGATAAAAATAAGGCCCCTGCTCAAGCAAAGCATCGGTCAGCACCAAAGAAGCCCCTCGACTCAAAGCCTCTGGAACAAACTGAAGACCATTTTTCTGAGTTCCACGAATTGCCACAAAAAGACTCCCCGGCTCTACCTCCTGAGAATGACAACTCACTGAACTTACCTCTTGATCCCAATTCAAAAAGTGACTCCTCGAATCCACCACCCAACCAGAAAACAACTCTCGAAATGTCAATTTACCTCCGATGAGGGCGCATGCAACCACAAGCGCAAAACCCCCTCCTCCAAAACCTTACCTGCGGCAGGCTCCTGCTTTCGAACCAAACCTGATCCATAAAGTTCAAGCTGCAAAGGATAGCCTTTGAGGACTTCAAATACCTCTCGAGGGGTCAATCCCTCGAACGAAGGAATGATCCAGCCTTTTCCTGAAGCAGGCCTCAAAGAGGTCTGCTGCACCCAAGAGGAAGTAAAAAAATGCTCCTGCCTTCCGACCCGAACCTCCTCCTGCTCAGACATAGGAATCCCACAGCGATTCACCACTGACTGTAAAACTTCCCGAAAAAAAGGAGCTGCGGTAACCGATGCATAATAAGACCCCTGAGGTTCTCCTAAACTCACAAAAATCACCATCAAAGGATCATTCAAGGCAAAACCAATGAAAGAAGTGATGTACTGACTATGGGAGTATTTCCCGGTAGAAGGATCCACCATCTGAGCTGTTCCCGTTTTACCTGCTACCTGATACCCAGGAAGTCGCGCTTTCTCTCCGGTTCCCTCTTGCGTCACCGAAACTAACGATTTCAAAGCGGTCTGACTCACTTCCGCTGAAAAAATCTGCTGCCCAAAAATACGCTCCCCCGACGCCCGAATCAAATGAGGCTGAATCAACCATCCTCCATTCGCTAATGCTGCATACGCTCGAACCATTTGAAGAGGTGTCACTAAAATACCCTGTCCAAAACCAATATTCGCTAAAGTCAAAGCAGTCCAATTTTTTCTAGGCGGAATACGTCCTGAAATTTCTCCCGGAAACCCCATCTGCGTCTTAGCCCCTAAACCGAATAAACGAAGTGTTTTAAAATATAAATCTGCTCCTAATCGAAAGGCAAATTTTGCAGCAGCAATATTACTAGAAACCCGAATCATAGATGTCAAATCAAGCCACTCAAATTTTTCATGGCTCTCTGCTTCAGTAATCGTATGACCCTGAACCACAAAAGAACCCCGTTCTGCCCAAACTCGATCTTTTAATTTGCCTCCATGCATGAGCATTCCCACTAAAAGCATTGCCTTAAGCGTCGATCCAGGTTCATAACCATCTGTCATGGCTCGATTCCGTCTATGATCTAAAGGCACCGATTTGGAACGTGCGTCAAAAGAAGGCTCATTGGCCATAGCAAAAATCTCACCCGTTAACGCGTGCATCACAATGACACTTCCAAATCGAGAACCTGTTTTTTTCACCCAGGAAGCTAAGATCTGCTCGACCTCATACTGTAAAAAAGCATCAATGGTCAATGAAATGGTCTCTCCATCTTGAATGCTCCGAGCTGCACGTGCATCAATAAACGTGGGCCTTCCCAAAGCATCCTTAATGGCAGAAAGAGAAACGACTTTTCCCCTCAAACGCTCATTCATCCAAAGTTCGACACCCTCTAAACCCTCTGAGTCTATATTAACGTCTCCCAGTAAATGAGAAGCAACTCTACCATGAGGGTATACACGCTCACTTTCCTTCACAAGCCAAAGACCTTCGACTAAGTCCCCCTCAGCATCCATGATCCGAAGCTTTTTAAATTCCTGAAGCTGCTTTGCTGATAAATGCCTTTTCATCCAAACGAATTCTCGGTTTTCACTGAGCTTTTGAAAAAGCTTAGCCTCCCCAATCCCGATAGCACGCGCCAAAAGTACCGCTAAATTCCTCTTGTTTTTAATTTTTTTAGGATTGGCAGCAAGACTCTTGACATTCACATTAACAGCTAAGGGATCTGCATGGCGATCTAAGATCAATCCCCTATGGGGTCGAACTAATGTACGCGACTGAAACTGACGTCGCGCCATCCATTCCAACCGAGGATTTTTGAGGACCTGCACATGAGCGGCGCGCATGAGCATAGCAAGTGAGAGCAAAATGCAAACAAGCATCAAGAAGGTGATGCGTGCCTTCATCAATCGATCAGGAAGCAAAAAATTTTGTCGACTAATCCAACCCATTCCTCACACGAGTAATTTTCCCGATGATCCGCCTTCCTCCTGCACAGCTCTCTTCAGAACAATGGTTTTTCCTACTTCCTTGCCTGTCGCAAAAGCCGTTCGATCGATCATCGTAGTATTACTGGCTCTCGATCTTAAAAAAGGGTAGACTCTATTCATGTAATTTTCTAACGCAATATCTTTTTGAAAAAGAACCATGGCTTTTCCTAAAACTCCCCGCGCTCCCGAAACCTGTTCAGAAACCTGAAGCTTCTCAGAAAATCCAGCCAAAAGACCTAAACGAAAGGACTTTCTAGCAACCCGAGAAAATGCAACAGGACTTCGCTCCACAGCGTCCTTAAGCCAGTATTCTAATTGATGGGTTAAAAAATGGTACACGTAATCTGCCATCAGCACATTCTCACGCGTTCCGATAAGCTCAACTGCCTGGTACCAATGGCTTGCATCAAAATCCCAATAAGAAGTATAAATGACTTTGACAAAAAAATGCTCAATGAGTAACGAAAAAATACGCGATTCGTAGCGCTCAACACGATTTTTCTTCAGTAAAATCCAATGGTGGTAAAATCCTGGCTGCTTTGCCTGATGCTCTAAATGGTACTTCGCATAAAGCTCCCTGACCTTATTCATGGCAAGCAAGGCTTCGTGCTCATTTTTTGAGGTCGCAAGCGCTAAAAGTTTCTTGACTTTGTCTAAGAGCTTCGCTGACTCAGAATCCTCTTCCATCCCCACCTCCAAAGGTGTCGACTGAAAATCAACGCAAGCCCTTCGAAAGGGCTCCCAAATACGCAATTCTTCACAAGCTCTCTGAAACTTAGGACCGTGAGCCCCTTCCCCCCCCCAACCTCCGTAACACTCATCCACCATCTGGTGGGCCATTTCATGCCCCAAAATTTGAACGACGTAAAACCAGGAATACTCCTGAAGGAGTTTTTTCGCAAAACGAATGGTTCTCGTACTTGCATCCCAAAGACCCCAGTAAGTATCCACGTCCACAATCTCAATAAGCACTGGACGAAGCTTGATGCCATAGTCTTTCAGTAGAGAATCGTAACGCTCATACAGCTTTTCAAGCGATAGCCTTCTCCAACTAAAAAAATCTACTTCTTCTCTTTCCATAACCTCATTCCCTCACTTCCGAAGATTTTAAATAGATCACTTGCTCTGGATGTGGTCTCATCCCATGAAACCGAGTCCGCGCAAGCTCTTTTAATTGAAAAGGAGACCTCATCTCAGCTAATTCAAGCTGCAGCTGATCTCGCTTAAGCTTCGACCTTTCTATCCACCGATGAACTTCATCAATTGAATAAGCAAGCCTCACGACAGACAAACGAAGCCAAACTGTTCCAATAGAAAAAAACGGCAGTAAAAACACGCTTCCTAAAGGAAGCCAACGACTTTTTTTAAACGAATACCCGACGCTCATTATCACCTGTGAGAGATTTTTCTGCAAACCTCAATTTAGCACTTCTACTCCTAGGATTAGAGAGTATTTCTTGACGAGAGGGTCGAAGGGGTTTTCCCACTGGAACCCAAAGGGAGGAGGCTTTCAAATAGCGTTTCACTTGACGATCTTCTAAAGAATGAAAACTCAAAAAACACGCTCTGGCATCATGAGCAAGATGAGGTAAAACATCTGACAACAATCCTTCTAACTGCTCAGGCTCTTGATTCACTACCATCCTCAAAGCCTGAAATGTACGAGTGGCAATATGAAGCCTTCCGTGCCTTGCTGAAGGTGGAACAGCATTGACAATAACAGCCACTAATTGCTTCGTGGTTTGAGGAAGCTTTCCCTGCGAGCGATAGAGCACTAAATTTTGAGCAATGCGTTTGGCAAAACGCTCTTGACCGTATTCCAACAAAACCCGTTCCAATTCAGCAGCAGAAACCTCATTCAAAAAATCCAAGCAGGTGAACCCTGAACTCGGATTTAACCGCATATCTAAAGGATCATCTCGCTGAAAACTCAAACCCCTTCCCGGTTGAACCAATTGATCGCTAGAAAAACCTAAATCCACCAACAAACCCAGTACAGGACGCCCTTGCACATAAGCAACAAGATCAGTGAAGCTTCCATGGACCACCTCCAATCTTCCCGAATCAATGAACCTCTGCAAGCGTTGCCGAGCAAAATGCACCGCATCAGGATCTCGATCCGAAGCTAGGACTTGATGATTCTTGAGCAAGGGATGAGCCTCAAAAGCCTCAAGCAGCGCCTCACAATGCCCCCCTCCTCCTAACGTGCAATCTACCAACCAATGGGACTCAGTAACCCGCAAAAAGGGAGCAACTAAAAAATCAACAATTTCAGGTACTAAGATAGGAATATGGGTGGTCAGCTTTTCACCTACGTGCTACTACGGCGTTACGCGAACCCTTAAAATAACTCTCAATCGCTAACCGAGCTAAATAGGCAGATTTGACCCTCCACTGTTTTTTATGAATGGTCAGCACAGCAAAGGCAATTTTCTTGGTCCCTGAATCTGCATAACCAATAAACCAATCGTACTTACCGGGAGGCTGATTGCCTGTGAGAGACCCGGTCTTTCCTCCTACCTCAAGCTCCATCAAACTTTTTTTAAAAAAACCTCTGAAAGATTTTTTGGAGGTTCCCGTGAGTACCGTCTCTTGCATCAAATCACGCATCACAAGCGCGGTCTCAGGTGCAATAGGAACTCCTGAAACCTGAGGCTCTACCTGATACAACCGATTTTCTATAGTAGAAACAGACTCTACCACATAAGGCTTCATCATCACGCCCCCATTGACCACGGAAGCTGCCATCAACGCCCCTTGAAGAGGACTCATAGTATTCTCTCGAGTAAACCCAGAGGCTGTCTCAGCAAGCCCCCAAAAATCGCCGGGAACCAGTGCTCGACCTTCTTGAACGGGTAAATCTCCCTCAATTTTACGGTTAAATCCAAATCGATCTGCATACAAACGCAAACCATCCGCTCCGACGGTAAAAACCCCCATCTTCGCAAAAGCTGCATTAACAGACTTAGCAAAAGCATCCTTCAATGTCACAAAACGCGTCCACCTATTCCTGTGACTATTCATGACCTGACCTCGATAAAGCGTATGACTTTTACCATGGAAAGCAATGAGTGTGTCAGCAGAAACATGCTGGGTCTCAATAGCCGCCGCTGCGGTTACTACCTTGAAAACGGAAGCAGAAGGAAAAGTTGCTCTCAGCGCCAAATTTCCCACCATAGGCTCATCAGCGAAGCTTACCAAGGATAAAACGCGCCCCGTCTGAGGGTCCGCCGCGACAAAAGCGCCGTAATCAGGATGGTAGAGCTTAAAAAAACGCTCCATATCCCGCTGAAGGCCCGGTTCAAAACTATAACGTAAGTGAAGACTGAGCTTTCCCAAGCGCTCACTTTGAAACTCAATTACCTCAGGAAAATCCCTCCCCAAGTTCACGCCCGCAAAAAGATGAGAGACTTCTTGCTGAGATAGGCTCAAGACAGGGACCTCTTCAGAAGAAGGTGCTATTTTAAAAAAACAACTCAAAATCCAAAGCAAGAGAAGTCCCAGGACTTTTTGGGTCGACTTTGAATGAAATCCCATAGCTCTAAATTGTCTTTAAAAATTTTACACGTGTCAAGCAAACAATTTCATGAATATCCTTGTACACTTCAGTAGCCAATTGTAAGCTAGGGCGGATGCGAGATAAAAAACAGAAACGACAGAAGAAAGATACTACGATGATCATGGCTAACCCCTACATCATTCCAAATAACAACCGTATTCACTCAAATCCTTCCAAACGCAAAATTGCTTTAGATATGCTTGAGCGATACACAGGCAGCCCTCCCAGAAAATTTGGAAAACAAATTATCCTGACGAATTTTAGCTACTACTTAGATCGTTTTCATCAACTTTGCGGAAACGAACGCACTCGAGGCTCCATCATGGGAGTCGTTCACGACTCCAAAAATGATGTATCTATTGTCGATTTTTCCATTGGAGCCCCTACTGCAGCCTTAATTATTGAACTTTTAGCGACTTTAAATCCTACCGCAGTTTTACTTCTGGGAATGTGCGGAGGCTTGCACCGTTCTTTAAAAATAGGGGATTTTATCCTACCTACCGCGGCCATTCGAGATGAAGGGGCGTCTAAGCATTTCATGCCTGCTCAAGTACCGGCCCTTCCTACATTTAAAATTCAAAAATTTGTCTCTCAGATCCTAGTAGAAAGGAACATGGATTACCGTACCGGAGTCGTCCACACCACCGATTATCGATTTTGGGAATTTGACCAAAAATTTCAAGCCCAACTTCATTATGAAAGGGTCTTGGCCATTGAGATGGAAACAGCGACCTTTTTCATTGCAGGATTTGCCAGTAAAGTTCCCATTGGAGCACTCCTTTTAGTCTCTGATCTCCCCCTCACCCGAGGAGGCATCAAGACCAAGAAATCAGCTCAGGCAGTTTTTCGTCAGTTCACAGACACACATTTAGAGGTGGGGATGAAAGCAATGAGTGAAATTGCTGAAAGAGGCGAACACATACGCCATTATAGATGGTGAGTGATGCTCAAACGACTGTTAGACTTTTTTTCAAATGATTTAGCCATTGACCTTGGGACAGCAAATACACTCGTTTTTGCTCGGGATCGAGGAATCATCATCAACGAGCCTTCTGTCGTTGCCATCCATAGAAATTCACGTGGACAAACACGCATCTTAGCTGTGGGTAAAGAAGCGAAAGACATGCTGGGCCGGACTCCGGGATCCATTCAAGCGGTGCGCCCTTTAAAAGACGGAGTGATTGCAGATTTTGAAGTGACACAATCGATGCTTCGGTACTTCATTCACAAATCCAAAAAACACCGAACGTTTATCAGTCCTAGAATTATCATCTGCATTCCTTTTGGAATTACTCAAGTAGAAAAACGCGCGGTCAAAGAATCCGCTCAATCAGCAGGTGCTCGTGAAGTGTATCTGATTGAAGAACCTATGGCCGCAGCTTTAGGAGCAGGACTTCCTATCCGAGAACCAAGCGGCAACATGATTGTCGATATCGGAGGAGGAACTACAGAGGTTGCAGTCATCTCTTTAGGGGGCATTGTTTACTCCAAATCTGTTCGAGTTGCAGGAGATAAATTTGATGACGCGATTGTGAGTTATATCAAACGTAAGTATTCGCTGCTCATTGGAGAACGCACCGCAGAACAAATCAAGCTTTCTATCGGCTGTGCCTATCCTTTTGAAGAAGAGAAAACTTACGAAGTAAAAGGAAGGGATTTAATTAGCGGTGCACCTAAAACCATTGAATTGAATTCTGAAGAAATCCGAGACGCCTTGGGTGAGCCTGTCTCAGCAGTGGTGGATACGATTAAAACCGCATTAGAAAGAACCCCCCCTGAGCTTGCCGCAGACATCGTAGATAATGGGATCATTCTTGCGGGAGGAGGAGCCTTGCTCTCCAATTTAGACATTTTGATTAAGGAAAAAACAGGACTTCCGGTTGCTTTGGCAGAAGACCCCCTCACCTGTGTGGTGCGAGGATCAGGAAAAGCCCTTCAAGATCTGGATCTTTTGAGAAAAGTCACGATCATTTGAATGCAAGTGAGGCCTGAATTTAACACGATTCAAGATACTGAACAAAAAAAGTCGTACTTACTCACCGCTCAAAATTGTCCCTGCCAAATTTGGATCAGCCAAGAAAAACGCCACTTAGCGAAAGTAAAAAACTTTGATCCGAAAGAAAAAAAATTAGACATACAAATGGACAAGGACACCATAAAGATTTTTCTAGCCCAGATGTATCAACAAACGAACCGGAATGTTTTTTGCTGCATCTCTCACCTCAAGGCTCAATTATTCTTTAACACTGTTTTTCTCAGTCGCCAGGGTTCGGACCTCCAATTCGAGGAACCTCAGACCCTGTATAAAGTCCAGCGACGGACGAACGAAAGGTACTACTGCCTGGAAAACAAAAATCCCTTCCTGCTCACCTTACCAGGTGCCACGAAAAAAAAAGTCTATAATTTAAGTAGTCAAGGGCTCAGCTTCATCTTTTCCCAAAAAGATCCCGAAACTTCTTTATTTCAAGAACATACCTACTTTAACGAAGCAAAGCTTGAACTGAAAAAAACAATCACGATAATTAATTTTAAAATTCTCTATATTAGACCATTTAGCTGCCCAACAGATCCCACACAGGATAGAAAAGCAGCTGCACTGTTCAAAATACCGTCCCCGCTTGATCAACAAATTCTTGATGCCACCGTCTCAAACGGAAAAGAAAGCGATTTTTTTCATCTATTTCGATTTTCTTAAAAAATTCAATCCCACAAGAAAAATTTCCTTGCTTTCTTTTCTCGTGCCCTTAGGTCTTAAAATCTCAACACGCGCATAGTTTTTTTTCAATAAAGCCCTGAACATTTCCAAATCTTCACTTTGAAACAATTTAAAAACCAAATGCCCCTGACGTTTCAAAAAACGATCTGCAGTTGCTACGACCAGTTGACAGAGCTCGGAAGAACGTGCCTGATCCACAAAACGCACCCCCGTGGTTTGAGGCGCCATATCAGAAATCACCACATCAAAAGGAGGCATCACCCCAGAATCCACAAAAACATCCTCCCAAACGATGGTTTCCAAATCCTGAACCAAAAAAATTCCATTAGGAAGACTCAATTCTACCAATTGTAAATCAATGCCTAAAATACGCCCTTCAAACCCAATTTTCCCACTTGCATACTGAGACCAGGAACCCGGTGCTGCACCTAAATCAAGCACGCGGTCTTTTGATCGAAAGATTTTGAACCTTTGATCCATTTCCTGAAGCTTAAAAACGGAACGAGCCGCATAATTTTCCTGCTTGGCCTTACGAAAGTAATAATCTTTTTTCTGATAACCCATGGATGCAATGTATAAGGCAGTGATCTGAAAACCCACTCAAAAATGGTAGCGTGGATCAGGAGGACACCCGGGACAGCCTGCGGCAATTTCACGGGTATAAAATCCCCAAATGCCCAAAATAGCTGCTTTCAACGTCCCATTAAAAGTGCCCATCACCGAAAGCACAAAGACCAACATGATCATGTATTCTACCATGGCCTGTCCTTCACGCGACTTCATACAACCATTATAGTGGAATATCACTTCCTATGACAACCTCCGATTTGACAAAAAAGACACTTCTTGCTAGTGTCCTAAGTAGGTTTTAAAATGCTCAGTCAATACCCTCCCCATGCTCAAGATGAACTTCTTCGATGAGCTTACCTCTTTTTCTCACACCAAAAAACAAGTATCCCATAGGCATCGCTGTAGGAATCCTCATCACTGCCTCCTACCTTTCTAGTAACCATGTGCATTTTTTAGAACCCAAACTCCTTCCCCTCTCAACAGTTGACCAATCTATTCCATTTATTCCAGAAACAGTTTGGATCTATATCAGCGACTACCTTTTTTGTTTTATCGTTTACGTCCTGTGCAAAAATCTTATCAATTTAAATAAGTACCTCTATGCTTTTTTAGCGCTTCAAGCAGGAAGCATTCTGATTTTTCTGCTATGGCCCACCACATATCCCAGGGAACTTTTTCCCCTTCCATCCTCTTTAGATGGTCTGACGTATCAAGCCTTTCAGATGCTTCGTAAAGCGGACACTCCCATGAATTGCTGCCCTAGTCTCCATGTCAGCTCTGTCTACCTGTGTTCTTTTAATTTTTTAAAAGAACAACGAGAAAAATTTCGCTGGTTCTTGGGTTGGGCAACGGCTGTGGCGATTTCCACCCTCACCACGAAACAACATTACCTCATCGATGTCGTGACAGGACTAGCCATCGCTCTGGCGAGTTATTGGATTTTTTTTAAAAAAGTCACGTACCGATCCATCTAAGTACTATTTAAAAAAATTCATTTCATCAACTTTTTTTTGTATATAATGTCCTTTCATCTATTGCGATAAATTATGCTCATGAAGTAAAATGCATACTTTCAAGGAACCAAACGCTCAAATTTTCTGAAACGATCTTCAGCACTGACAAGCTCTCGGAGATTCTTCAGAGAGACGACTTTCACAGTGTTAAAAAATGAGAAATTTTCTAAAATCGATTGGGCTCTTGAAGAACCTTCCTTCCAATCTGACAAGACTCTCTCCCACTTCTGAGTTTTTAAAGAATGCTCCCTACCCCCACTGAAAGGGATTAAGGCTTCAAAAAAGGTATGATTCCAAAGAAAAATTGCTCAAATGCAAGAACACTACCTTCAGAAAAAGCATTGATCGAGATTGTCATGAAACAGCAACTTGAAGCTTTAGACTATGAACTGCTTCCCAAATAAAACACTGATTCCGAACTTAAATCTTGCTGAATCTCATCGGAGATCATGGAGCAGGTTTCATTTCTAACACGAAAAACCTGCTTAGATCTGAAGGATCATCAAATCGAAAATAATGACGTCGCTTGCATTTTTCCAATGAAGACAACACCCGTTTTAATCTTAACGATAATGGCATCAGAATCTTGAATTTCAGCAATATGCACATAGCAAATGCCAAAATCGCTCATCTTGCTCAACTTCAGTCAATCACTTAGGTTTTCACTCTCATTAAACTAGGGATACACGTTCTCATCTTGTAAAAATGCAAACAATCACAGTTACAACTCAGCTCCAATCACATCGGAGACGAAAGCGCCGCTCACGTTGCTCACATGAAAGGCATAAAAATCTTGAGTCTCAGCAACAATCAAATCAGTAATACAAGCACTTCTTGCCTCGCTCAAATGCTCGGAATAAAAGAGTGATACCTCCAAGGCAATTCAACAGTGCTATAGGCGCGGCTCAAATTTCAAATATGCAGACAACCCAATCTTTGTTATAAGAATCAAAACTGAGTAAATAAAATCATCTTTACTTGATTACTGCTGAGGAGGCTCTCGATGCTGAGTATAGCTATGTTTCATAAAATTAGAAAACTTAAATCATTAGGCATGAGCCAAGCCTCTATTGCTAGAAAAATACAAGTAAACTCAAAGACTATTGCAAAGTACGTGCATTCCGATACACCTCCTCGCTATCGACCAAGATCTGTTTCAACACGTGTAGATCTATTTCTAGAATTTCAAAAGAAAGTAAAAAAATGGATATCTCAGAATCCAAAACTGAAAGATCAAGAAATTTACGAACTCCTTCTTGAGGAAGGCTACCAAGGAAGCAGACGTACTGTGAATCGTCGCATGAAAGAACTACGATAAGGTCCTCTTCCAACGCTCACCCCGCTAGAGTGAAAGCTATCGCGTAGCCATAAATCATGGCATTTTTTTTAAAACGACTTGGTAGCAGCTGAAAAAATGAATTAAACTAATCTTTTGAAATGGTGAAATTCAGTTTTTTTATACAACGCCTCTTCATCTGTTGCGATGCATCATGCGGGTGAGATAGAATTTATACTTTCAAGAAACAAAAAGCTCAAATTTTCTGAGACGAATCTCATTCGTGAAAAGCTCTCGGAAATTCTTCAGAGGGACGATTTTGTCAATGTTAAAAAATGAAAAATTACAGATTCTAAAATTGATCCTGAGCTCTTTCAGAGACTGCCTGAGGCTTTTGAAGCATTGTCACTGAACTCAGTTACCGATCTTGATGGCAATACGATCAAATCTGAGTTTTTAGAACATGCCCTATCACCACTTAAAAGTCAAAATCAGGACATCCATGATTCAGAAATAACTAACGTGCAAGAACTCAAAGAACTCTATCCTCAAAACAATCAAATCACAGATGAAGGATTCATCCAGATAGTCGTGAATCAGGAGCTTGAAGTTTTAGATCTAAGAGCAAACCAAGCAGGCTCCTTCCCAGATACAACACTTATTCGACCCGGACGATCAAAAAATTAATTCTCAATCAGAATTATATCAGCGTTTTACATTGCCAAAATGCATAAAATTCAAACCCTGAATCTGATCAAATAGAAGCAGCAGGTGCCTCAAGCCTTTCTAGAATGAAAGAGGTAAAATACTTGCATCTGAACTTCAATCAAGGGGATGATGGAGCAATGTCCTCACTTAAATACAGAAAGTGATGCAACTGCATCTAAAATCCAATCAAATCCGTGATACGGACGCTATACACATTTCAACTATCAAAAAAATCACAGATTTGGATCTCAGCGAGAATGAAATTGGAGATGTTGGAGCAGATCATATTTGTGAAATGAAGGGAATTACCATCTTAAATCTCAGTGACAATCATATCAGAAAAAATAATGCCTTCACTTTTAAATGTGCATCAGAACATTGCATCTGATGCAATAAACAAATAGTAGATATCGAAGCCGATGATGTTCCAAATATGAACGCAATTACAACATTGATTCTCAGCAACAATCAAATCGGTAACATAAGAGCTTCTCACCTTGCACAAATGCTCGGAATAAAAAAGCTATATCTCCAAAGCAATCCATCAGTGGTGTAGGCGCGGCTCAAATTTCAAATATGCAAGCAACCCAATCTTTGCCATAATGACTAAGACAAGTATAAAAGCTTCTGTGCTTGTATTGCCACTGAGGAGACTTTCGATGTTGAGCCTATATCTGTTTAAGAAAATTAGAAAACTTAAATCATTAAGTATAAGCCAAGCCTCGATTGCTAGAAAAATACAAATAAATCCAAAAACTATTGCCAAGTATGTGCGTTCCAATACACCTCCTTCCTATCACCTAGATCGTTCTCAACACGTGTCGATCTATTTTTAGAATTTCAAGATGAAGTAAAAAAATGGATATCTCAGAATACAAAACTGAAAGATCAAGAAATTTACGAGCTCCTTCTTGAGGAAGGCTACCTAGGAAGCAGCCGTACCGTGAATCGTCGTATGAAAGAACTACGACCGAATACACGTATCTTCCAACGCTCACGCCTCTAGAATGGAAGCTATCACCAATTGGAGGCAATACCATTACTGATATGACTCATCAGAATAACGGAGAACCTTTAGATATTCTATTATTTTATCCATGTAACCTATGCTGGAAAGATCTAAATTCCGTATTGAGTTCACAAAACTCAAATCCTATCAAGTCAGCAAATATCACCCATTTCCGGTTTTCAGGAATGCCTAATGGATGAATCACTCATAATTAACTTAACAAAACAACACATCAACCTCGATCCATGAAATACAATAGCCTCCCTTTCATCTTGATTTCAAATTTTTCTAGACCAACGAGATGGGCGTTGTTTTTGAACTCTCGAAAAACAGCATCTCTTTTTTTCAAAAGATCCTTCTTGAATTCGGTGTGCCAAACCAAGTTCTGCTAAATGCTCAGTACCATTTAAAATACTTTTTCCAGGCTTTCCAACAATTTACCAGGACACCTTAAAATACTTCATCGTCTTAAAAAGCGATTATGCCTATTTTTAGAGTTAAAACAGATGATTAATCACTTAATTCAGTTTTATCTGTATTCTAAAATCTTAGAAAACTCCCGAGCAACCATGTACCCATCAATCAAGTTGAGACATGGCATTGAAGCAGACTCAGAGAGTATTTTCATTTGCATAGGATTTAGCCTCTTTTCTTGTCAGAACCCCCCCCTGAAATTTTTCAATACACGACATAGAACCAATACAGCTTTATTGACAGCAATCTAAAAGATCCCCGTGCTTCAGAACTCCCAATTTGCTGATACAACTGATAATAGACCCAGATCTGTTTGAAAACGTGTCGATTTATTTGTAGAATTTTAAGACCAAGTAAAAAAATCGATACCTCAGAATCCCAAAAAGCCGTACTGTGAATCGTGGTATGAAAGCACCACGACACGCTTTAGAATGAAAGCTATCGACAATTGCATCCTCTTTTTTTGATCAAGAGTGTGAGTCAGCAATAACAGGAAACCCCTTAAAAATTATTATCTCTCGTGTTAGTGGAGTAGCTAAAAGCCACCAAGGTCCAATATCTCTTCCTAGATCCTAAAAAAATAGAGGATATTCATTGGAATACAATCTCTGATTGATCCTACTTTTTTTCCGAAAGAACATAGTACACTCAAGTTTCCTCAACCAGCAAAAACATCCCTAAATGCCTTCGCTATCGAAAACTGAGCGTTACTCATAAAACCTCATCTTGCTGTTGACGGCAATCAAGCAAAATATCTTTTTTAGATGATACTCTACTCGTCAGGAACCTTCTTGGATTAATAAGATATCTATATCTTTCTCATACCTTGCTAAAATGAAGAAAATGAAACCAACGACAATCCAAAGATACACACCCTTCGGATGCATGACAAAATAAGAAGCTGCAGTGAGGATTAACCCGGTAATGCTTGCAAAAGCAATGATTCTTTTATAAAAATACGCACAGAAAAATCCTAACATGCCCATCATTGCTGCCCAAGGAGCAAGGATCAAAAAAACACCCCATGCTACATGCAAAGCCTTTCTTTGACCTAGAGGAACCCATGGACAGTAGTAATCACCTAAAAAGGCAAAAAATCCCAAAGTCCAACTCGTGATTAAAGAGGCATCTTGAGTGCTCATCGATCCTACTATCACCGCTAAACTGCCTTTGAGTGTATTGAAAACCACCGCAAGCAAAAACCAAGAACGAGACTTTTTTCGGAATACCAAACGATCAAAAGGAATAGAACCTAAAAAAAAACAAAAAAAAATCAGAGAAATTAAACTTAAAAGATTTAATTCTTGAAACATCAAAGTTTACCGAGATCAGGATATCTTTGAGCAAGGATCCAAGTCACTACTCCCGCTAAAACGATAAAAATAGAGAGAAACTGACTGGTAGAAAGAGAACCCACAATAAACCCTCGAATAGTATCTCCACGAAAAAATTCAATGAAAATTCTAAAAAAAGGATAAATAAGCAAATAGGATGCTGCAATTTGTCCTTCAAACGATTTTTTTCGAGACTTAAAAAACAATCCTAAAAAAAGAAGCCCTAAGCCAAAAGCTTCATAAAGTTGCGTAGGATGAAGTGGAATACCACGTAACGCCGGTTCCACCAGCGATGAATCCAACCGAATCCCAAAACTTGAACCGGTGGGCTTGCCATAACAGCAACCCGCCATCAAGCATCCAATTCTACCAAAAGCATGCGCAATGACTAAACCAGGAGTCAAAAGATCCAAAATAGTCCAAAGAGGCATACGACGAGAAAGAGTATACCAAATTAAAAAAGGAATAACAGCTAAAGGACCTCCAAAAAAAACTAACCCCCCCTCCCAGACCTTCACAATATCCATAGGATGAGCAAAGTACACATCCCATTGGGTCAAAACATAAAGCAACCGAGCACCCACAAACCCAACAAGTACAGACGTAAAAACTAAGTCTAAAATAGTCTGTACCTTGAAAGAAGTTCGTCCAGTCAGCGATTTAATGACCGAATTGGAAGCTAAAAAACCAAGTCCAATGCAAAAACCATAGGTACGAATCGGAAGGGGCCCCAGTTGAATCAAAATCGGATGCATGAAATCGCCTTTTTAGAATTTTTCTTGTCCATAAAAGCGTCCCATAAAGCAATCGCAACACCTATACAGATAGCGGAGTCAGCAACATTGAATGCAGGGTAATAAGCGGAATACCAATGAAAGTACAAAAAATCAACGACATACCCAAGCTCTAATCGATCTAATAAATTCCCAATAGCACCTGAAATAATCAAAGACATAGCAGTCATGACCAGATAAGCCCGTTCAGGAATTTTTAAAAAAATATAAAAAACACCGACTAAAGCAAGACAAGGAACAATGATAAAAAAAGGATCCCGAAAGGCAGGATCAGTATGAGCCAAAAAACCAAAAGCCGCACCCTTATTTTGAACATACGTCAAATCAAAAAAATGAGGAATGACGACCTGACTCTCACCTAAAGCAAACCTGTCAGTAATCAACTTTTTGGTAACCCGATCAAGAAGCACCACCCAAGTTCCAACAACCGTTAAAAAGAGGTACCGATTTTTAAAAACCCATTTCATTTCCTGATACTCTCACCGCTTGTGAAGACTTCCAAGTGTAAAATTTGACTTTAATTTACAAGAAGCTGCTTTTCCAAAAGAAAAAAATGGCAATCAGGGTTGGAACCAGTGCCCCGACACTACATTGCCAAGATTTCAACTCAGGAAATTTCTTTTTCAATACCTGATACCCCAGCATATTCGGAGCATTGGCAAAAAGAGTAAGCCCCCCTCCCACAATCCCTCCCGCAACTAAATAGTACCGAGTCGTTTCTGATAAACCTGGGATCTGAGTACCCAGATGAGTCAAAACGACATTGTCTAAAAAAGAAGTTAAAAAAATAGATCCTAGGTAAACCTGCTGTGGACTTGCTGTTTTTAAAATGGCCTCCATTTCTTCTCCAGGAAATCCATTTAAAATGATCAAAGCAGTCAGAAATCCACCTACTTGAAAAGCTTGTTTAAAAGCCGCTGAGATAGAGCCTTGATACTTGCGGGTGCATTTCCAAAAAATCAAATAAAGACCTAAAAGACCCCATTTTCCCCACCACCCATGAGCGGTATGCCTTAAAAAAAAGGTAAGAAAGAGAATTTGAATACCTTGGACCCAAAAAGGAACCTCTTTCTCTATCAAAAGCTCTTCAGTTGAATGAAGCTCCTTCCGGTACCAATAGGCCAACGCCAGTACTGATACCAAACTTGCCGCAATACTCTTGAAAACAAAGTGATGCATCATGAAAGAAAAATCCCAACCCCAGGCTCGGGAAACCATGAGAACACAAGGCGCAGCGTAAGGTGTAATTACCCCTCCTATAGAAACATTGACCCATAATAAACCCAAACTTGCTGAATAAAATCCAAGAGCTCTCTTGCGTGAAGCAAAAAAAACTAAAAACAAAGAAGTAGCAAGACTCATGGCCACTATTTCAGTTAACAAACTTCCCAATAAAGGAGTGATCCAAAGAAGACTCACATAAATTGCGACACTCTGAGGCATTCCAAAAATACCATGGAAGAAACCTGCAACCTTCATCGCTAATTTTTGAGCCAGTACTACCAAAGGACGCGTTGAACACAAAAGAAGAATGACTGCTGCTAAAAAAGGCTCTTGAAAACTTCGATCATAGAGGTACTTTTGAACCCCGACAAATCCTTGTTGAAAATTCAAAAAAATTAAAAAAATTGCAGCCCAAGACAAGAAAATGACACCTGGATCTGAAAACATCCAAGTTCTGAAAAATCTTGAAAATCGAGGATGACCGAAATCTGCTAAAAAAACGTGCAAAAAAGCACAAGTGAAAAAAAAAGAAGCCACCTAGGAAGGATAACAAAACAGTACTTTTTCTGCAAAGTATGAGTTAAACTAAGCCGTGGGATGGATCTGGGTCTTGCTTTTTTGTTTTCAAACTATGGCCGCTGAAACAGCTGATCTACCTCTTGATCTTTTAGAAACTCAGCTTGACAAGTCCAAGCCCTCACAGGAGGCTGTTTTGCTCCAAAAGGCCTTTGACGCGTGGAAAAAAGATCGCTGCTTCGTAAGTTTCAAACATTTAAGTAAAATTTCGCAAAATTCTTCCTTTGTGGATTTTAAACATTTCCTCAATGCAGCCTGCCATTATCAGGAAGCTAAAAAAAAATGGAACCTGAAAAAATACGCTGAGGTCATTTCCCACACTCAAAAAGCTATTCAGTTAGGGCATCAGGCCCAGCGTTTTGCCTACACAAGCTTATCCAAAAAATCCCAGCAATTAATCGGAGAAAATGAACTTCTTTTAGGAAAAAGTCTAACAGCCCTCAAAAGAGCATCTCAGGCGATGCCACATTTAGCTTCGGGTTTTAACCGATTGCAGGATACTTCTGTCGATTTTGAGAGTGCAGAAACTTATGCAAAAATCTGCAAAAAAAATCCTTCTTCTTTTTGTACGAGCTGGATAAAAAAACTTGCTCCTTCGTATTCCGATCCGCTCTCAAAACAACTTCAAGCTTTTTTTCCAGAAATTTTCAAAAAAACTACCAGCATTTCTAAAAAAAGTCCACTGAGTTACAAAAATCCCGATTCAGATACCGTTCTTTTTGAGGAATCTATCCATGCTTATTCAGATAAACAGCTCACTCAAGCACAAAAGGGATTCCGCAAGCTTTTACAACAATACCCTCGATCTTCCCATCGCACGCGCACTCAGTACTGGCTTGCCCAGACGGTAGAAAGCTCAGAAGCTCAATCAATTTTGTCAGAAATTCAAGCTCAAGCTCCCTTGACCTATTATGCCCTTTTAGCTTCAAAAATTACCCAACAATCCCCTGATCATGCACTCAGCGCTGAGCTCCCTCTGGCAAATACTGAAGACCCTCGTTTAAATCCTTCCAGCAACTACCACCTGCATCGAGCAGAAGTTTTTTTAAAAGCAAAAGCCATGGATCTTGCAATCTATGAACTAGAAAATATAGTAGGCATTGAATCGTTTTCAAGTCCTTTTTTGACATACCTGACCATCCTCAACTACCGAGCGAAAAATCATAAAAAGTCTTTTCAAATTTTAAACGAATTATTCCAACGCAATGATCACGTTTTCAGCTCTTACCATCTGAGACTTGTTTTCCCTATTGAATTTTTTAAAACAATTGAAGAACATTCTAAGCAAAATGCCTTAGACCCTATTTTAGTCCTGAGTTTAATCAAACAAGAATCTGCTTTCGCACCAGAAGCTTATTCTCGAGCAAAGGCAATTGGCGCTATGCAAATTCTTTTAAGCACCGCTCGCAATGTGGATGCTACCATTACCTTAGAAAACTTACTTGAGTTACCTCACAATATACGCATTGGAACGAAGTACCTTTCTCAATTATTGGAACGTTACCATGGAAATACCGTGATGGCTTTAGCTGCCTACAATGCAGGCCCTGGTGCGGTAGATCGATGGATCAAAAATAATAGCCCAAAACTTTCATCTCTCCTATGGATTGAAAGCATTCCATATAAAGAAACACGAAACTATGTCACTTCTATTATGAGAAACTACTATTGGTACACGCGTAAACTTCAAGACCCCAACGTAAGCTTTGAAAAAATTCTTAATCTTTTCTGGAAAGACTCAATGACTGCTCAAGGAACTTAAGGAGAAAAACGAAAGTGCAAGATATCTCCATCACGAACGATATATTCTTTTCCTTCAAGCTTCAAAGCTCCCGCATTTCGAATAGCAGCCTCACTATGGTACTTCATTAAATCGTCGTAATGATAAACTTCAGCACGGATAAATCCCTTTTCAAAATCACTGTGAATCACCCCTGCTGCTTGCGGAGCTTTCCAACCTTTACTAATAGTCCAAGCTCTTACTTCCGTCTCACCTGCCGTAAAATATGTCTGAAGATCTAAGAGATCATAACCTGCTCGAATCACACGGCTTAATCCAGGTTCTTCCATACCCATAGCTTCTAAAAAATCCACTTTTTCCTCTTCTGAAAGCTCAGCAATCTCAGCTTCAATTTTTCCACAAATAGTAATGACAGGACTTTTTTCTTCAGAAGCATACTCACACAAGCGCTTGAGATAGATATTGGATTGCTGCTGATTCAGATCGTGATCATCCACATTCGCAACATACATCACTTTCTTTGCCGTAATTAAATGAAAATCACGGATCATTAAATATTCTTCTTCTGAAAGTCCAAGCGATCGCACAGGTTTTGCTTTTTCTAAACTTTCCTTGATTTTTTCTGCAAGTGCCAACTGTGCCTGAGCTTTTTTATCTTGAGATACCCTGCAAGTTCTTTGCAAATTGGAAAATTTCTTCGTGATCGTATCTAAATCCGCCAAAATAAGCTCTGTATCAATCACAGAAATATCTCCTAAAGGATCAACTTTTCCTGCAACATGAACCACATTGGGATCTGAAAAACACCGAACTACATGAGCTAATGCATGGGTCTCTCGAATATGACCTAAAAACTGATTGCCTAATCCTTCTCCTTGTGAGGCTCCTTTGACCAATCCTGCAATATCCACAAAAATCATGCTGGCAGGCACTAATTTCTGAGGAGGAATATAACGCGCAATCGCAGCAAGCCTAGGATCGGGCACTTTCACAATGCCCACATTAGGCTCAATGGTACAAAAAGGATAATTAGCAGCTTCAGCTTTCGCTGAAGTTAACGCATTAAAAATAGTTGATTTTCCTACATTAGGTAAGCCTACAATCGCACATTGAAATCCCATCTTTCACCTCTTTTTTTTATGATAACAATTCATCGCTTCCTTCATTTTCCCCTCTAAAATCAGCAAAGCAGCCTCATTCACTTCCTCTAAAACAGCACTCACTTGCAAATACTGTGCATCGGAAAATCTCTGAAGCACATAATCAGCTACTTCTATTCGAGAAAGAGCAGACGGTCGATCAATTCCTATACGAATGCGATGGTACTTTGTGTGTTCTTTGCCAAGAGATGCTTCCAAAGACTGCAACCCTCGATGCCCCCCTGTACCACCCCCAGTTTTCAATCTCAGAGTTAAAAAAGGTAAATCTAAGTCATCATGAATAACGATAAGATTTTCTGGAACACACCGATAAAACCGATAAAGAGAAGCCACACAGCGCCCTGATTGATTCATATAAGTCTGCGGCTTAACCAGCATCACCTCTTGCCCCAATATCTGAACAAAAGAGACCTCACCTTCATGCCTGACACAAGAAACACGCGCATCCCAACACTTGCGCATCTGATCAATCGCTAAAAAACCCAAATTATGACGTGTACGCTCGTAGTTAATTCCAGGATTTCCTAAACCTACAATAATTTTCATTTAAAAAATAAACTACTCACACTATCGTGGTGCTGGATACGGTAGATAGCTTCTGCTAAAAGCTCTGCTACAGACAATTGAATGATTTTTGGACAAGAACGAACTTGCTCAGAAAGCTCTAAGGTATCTGTGACAATGACTTTTTCAATTTGAGATTTTTCGATGCGATCAATGGCAACACCCGATAAAACTCCATGAGTTGCAGCTGCAAAGACTTTCTTTGCTCCGTGCTTGAAAACTGCCTCTGCAGCTTGCACCAAGGTCCCTGCAGTATCAATCATATCATCTAAAATCACCACCGTTTTCTGACTGACTTCTCCTACTACATTCATAGCTTGAGCCATATTCGGCCCTATACGCCTTTTATCAATGACAGCAACGGTTGCATCTAACCGCTCAGCTAATTGCCGCGCACGCTCTAACCCCCCGGTATCAGGACTCACAATGACAAATTCTTTACAATCAGGCATTTTTTTGAAGTGATCCAAAATCACAGGTGAGGCGAATAAATTATCAAAAGGAATATTGAAAAATCCCTGAATCTGCCCTGCATGCAAATCCATAGAAACCATCCTCGTGGCCCCCGCTGCTACAAAAAGATCCGCAACTAATTTTGCGCTGATAGGTGTTCGAGGAGAAACCTTCCTGTCTTGACGTGCGTACCCATAATAAGGAACAACCGCGCTAATTTCTCGAGCACTCGCGCGTTTCAAGGCATCTATCATCACTAAAAACTCCATGAGGGTCTCATTGACAGGACGAGAGGTACTTTGAATCACATAAACATCTCTTCCTCGAACATTCTCACGAATTTGAACAAAAATCTCCCCATCACTGAAACGTCGAAGCTCAACAGATCCTAAAGACTTTTTTAAGCGTTGGCTGATTTTTTCTGCTAAATGCAAACTCGCTGTTCCTGACAGCAAGACCCAGTCTCTCGTTTCCATGCTCACGCCCTTCATTTTAAAACAAAATTGAGAATTTTATCCTGAACAAAAACAATCTTTTTAATTTCATTGTTCTGCAATTTCTCAGCAATATTCGGAATTTGACGCGCTAATGCCTCAACCATTGACTGATCTGTTCCCAGAGGAAGCTCTAACGTCCCACGTAATTTTCCCATCACTTGTATGGCAATGGTCCCTACCTCCTCAGCAACCAAGTCGGGATCAAATACGGGCCAAGGCTCAAAACTCAAAAGCCCTTTTTCTCCTAAAATCTCCCATAATTCTTCCGCAAGATGAGGCGCAAAAGGCTGAAGAAGCTGCACAAACGCTCTCAAGCAGCAATGAGGTCGAACAGCATATCCCGTCATAGTATTGACAAATACCATTAAATGACTCATAGCTGTATTGAACTTCAAATGCTCAATGGCATGGGTCACTTTTTGAATGGTCTGATGGGTGATTTTCCGCTGCTCAGCATCAGGCTCTTGAGTACCAATACTCGCAAAAAGCCTAAAACCTCTTTGTAAAAAGCGATAAACACCCTCAATAGCTTGAGTAGACCAAGGCTTTTCTTTCTCAAGAGGCCCTAAAAACATCTCGTAAACGCGTAAAGTATCAGCTCCATATTCAGCTACCACATCATCAGGATTGATCACGTTCCCCCGAGACTTAGACATCTTTTCCCCATCTTCACCTAAAATCATTCCCTGATGAACGAGCTTCCGAAAAGGCTCTGACTGGCTGACCCAACCCAGATCAAAAAGAACCTTCATCCAAAACCGAGCGTAAAGTAAATGCCCCACAGCATGCTCCGCCCCCCCTATATAAACATCGACCGGCATCCAATAACGCACAGCCTCTGGATCAAAAGGCGCTTGCTCATTGTGGGGATCACAGAACCTTAAAAAATACCAAGAAGAAGCGGCACTTCCTGGCATGGTATCCGTTTCTCTTCGAACGCACTCCCCGGTAACAGGATTGACAACATTCACCCAAGAGGGAATAGATGCCAAAGGACTTTCTCCCGTTCCAGAAGGCTCGTAACTTTCTACTTCCGGTAAAAGCACAGGCAGATCTTCGGGAGCCAGCGCAAGGACCTTCTCTTGCCCATACACCATCGGAAAAGGCTCCCCCCAGTAGCGCTGCCTAGAAAAAAGCCAATCCCTTAATTTGTACTGCACACAGGGAGCTCCCCAGTCACGCTTTTGGGATTCTGCTACCAACCACTCCCTGGCATGTGAAGCCTCCCACCCCGTCAACTCCTGAGAGTGTATCAGAAATTCAAAACCATCTCGTTCTTCTAAAACCTGCTTGATAGGAAGCCGGTACTTCGAAGCAAAATCAGCATCCCGAGCATCGTGTCCAGGCACTCCCATCACAACGGAAGTCCCATAACCTGTGAGCACATAATCAGCAATCCAAATAGGAACTTTCTCTTGATTCCAAGGATTGCAAACATAAGAACCTAAAAAAATTCCCGTTTTCTCCTGTAAAGCTTCTTTTCTTAAGACTTCTGATTTTTGAGCAGCTTGCTTCTGGTACTCGCGCACTTTTTCTCGTTGTTCAGCAATAGTCAATGCCTCCACCCAAGGATGCTCGGGAGCAAGAACTAAAAAAGTCACCCCAAAGATAGTATCGCAACGCGTGGTAAAAGCATCAAGACACAAGTCACTTCCTACCACAGGAAATTTCACCAACAAGCCTTCACTCTTGCCAATCCAGTTTCTCTGCAATTGCTTAGTGCCTTCCGGCCAATCTAAGGTATCCAAATCTTTGAGAAGCGCCTCTGCATAATCGGTAATTTTCAGCATCCACTGCTTCATAGGAATCCTGAAAACCGGATGATCCCCTCGTTCAGAGCGGCCATGAATGACTTCTTCATTAGCCAAAACAGTCTTCAGTTCAGGGCACCAATTGACGGCTACTTCCTTTTGGTAAGCAAGCCCTTTTTCGTAAAGCTTTAAAAATAAAAATTGCGTCCAACGGTAGTAGGAGCAATCGCATGTAGAAATCTCACGCGACCAATCGTAACTGAACCCCAAAGTTTTCAACTGCCGCTTGAAAGTTGCAATGGCATCTCGCGTAGTCTTTTCAGGATGAACCCCAGTTTTCAAAGCATATTGCTCAGCAGGAAGCCCAAAAGCATCCCAACCCATAGGATGAAGCACATTGAACCCACAAGCTCTCTTATAACGTGCCAGTATATCCGTTGCTGTGTAACCCTCAGGATGCCCTACGTGTAATCCGGTACTGCTTGGGTAAGGAAACATGTCTAAAACATAATACTTGGGTCTGCAATCCCCCGTTTTAGCCTCAAAGCATCTTTTTTCATCCCAAAATGCCTGCCACTTAGGCTCAATGCGCTTGGGCTCATACTTCATCTGCTACTCCTCATTGGTCCCCAAGACTGGACTTGAACCAGCACACCCTTGCGAGCGCGGCGCCCTGAACACCGTGTGTCTACCATTCCACCACTTGGGGATTTCTCTTTACTCATTGCACTTCTTTTAGACTTTTGCTAAATCACCTCTACGATCATGCAGAAAATGACCCATGGATCCAAGTGGCGACTACGACCACCGAGTGTTTTTTTTTGGACAATACTGATCATCTTAGTAGCCTCGATGTATCACAACCTCCTAATGCATGCACGAGATTTTGTCGTTTACTGGAAAACCGCATGCTTTGTCCGTGCCGGAGGCCCTGTGTACTCAGTCGCTCGAGATGGCGCTTGGGTTTTTAAATACCCGCCTTGGACATTTCCCCTTTTCCTGCCTTTTGGTTTCCTGGACCTTACCTGGGCTAAAACAGTCTATGGAATTTTACAAGTACTGGCTTTTGCTTTCATCTTGCGATGGACCTTCAGAGCTTCCGAAGACACTCGTGCTCCTTGCATCGTAGTTTTTTTATTTTGGGGCCTCTGGCAAGTCAATGCGCAAGATGGTCAAATTTCTCTGTTTTTAATCGCCACCTGGTTATGGGCGGGAAGCCCTATGGCCTTAGAACGCCTCAATCTGAAAACTACTTTGCTTCTTGCTGCTTGCTCCTCCAAAATATTCACTTTTTATCCCCTCCTAAGCCTAGGTATTTCATGGAAAGCCATTCGCACCACTTTTTTTATTTTTATAGCCATTTTTTTGCCCCTGTCTCTGCCTGCTCTATGGGCAACGAAAGATCACTCCCTATTCCATTTAGGACAATCCTATGCACAGGCAGCACTTTCAGGAGGACACCTCCTGCTGGATGCGGATGTCAGAGGAAGATCCAACCAAGGCCTGACAGGACTATGCTTGCGTCTTTTACAGATTCCCCGCGAGCAAACGCTTGCGGATATCTTCTGTTGCCTCATCGTAGGATCGCTCATCGCTTTCGGTTGGCATCGTCTTTCTCGTAACATGCGATTTCAAGATCGCTTTGTGGGCTGGATAGGATTAACCCCTGTCATTCATCCTCTGCCTTTTTGGTATTCCTTTGTCATGGCATTCCCATTAGCAAGTCTCTCCCTGAGTGCTTCTCTGAGAGCCAAAAAGCGAACCCTAACTCTTGCTAGTTCTCTGCTTGGCATCGCTATGATTGCTATTTTAACTCAGAAAACTCTTGGATCGCTCGGAACTATCCTTGAGTTTTACTCGGTCAAGTCCTGGGGAGTCTTGCTCTGCTGCCTTGCCCTGAAAATCAGTCAAAAAAACTAGCGGATGATCGTCCCGATTCTTTTCGGCTTAAAAGTGAACTCACTTTCTGAAAAGCTCATCCAAAAAGAAAGCCAAATGCACATAGCCCTCCCTTTCACATTATCCAGAGGGACAAATCCCCAAAAACGGCTATCATTGGACATGTCTCGATTGTCACCCATCACAAAAAGTTGACCTTCCGGCACAGTGATAGGTCCAAACGTCTCTCCTAAGAAATGGGTCTTATCTAGCATCACAAGATGATCAACACGGTCTAGGTGCTCAGAATAAAGATCAAAGGTCGCTTGGGTATACTTAGGGTCATTCAATGATTCAAACTGAGACTTGCTTGCTTCAGCAGAGAGACTCATTTGACCGACTTCTTTTTGATTGATATAAAGGGTCTTATTTTTGAGCTCGATTTGATCTCCAGCAATTCCTACCACACGCTTGATATAGTAAATGTTTTCATCTTTAGGATACAAAAAAACCACAACATCACCACGAGAAGGAGGATCCCTCTTCATGAGATACAAAGGCTGCTTACGAAAAAGATCCGAAAAAGGAACCTTCAGTCCATAAGCAAATTTATTCACAAAAATATGATCCCCCACCAATAAAGTGGGAATCATCGATCCTGAGGGGATCTTAAAAGCCTCCACAAGACTCGATCGCACCGTAAACACCAAAAGAAGCGACAGAGCCAGAGAAAAAGAGCCCTCTAGAAACCATTTTTTAGTATAAGGAACCGGTTTTGTTTTTTTATCTTTCACAACGGGCCTATGATAGCCTGTTCAAGTAAGAAGTACAGGAAATTTTAGCCTAACTAAAGGGTTTAAATTTATACAGTGATGAAGCTTTTAGATCGTTATACCAGTAGTCTTTTTTTACGCAACCTGCTTTTGGCCCTTGCGGCCTTGAGCTTTCTTTTTTGGTTTCAATCCATGCTACCTGATTTTTACGATCATAAGTACACTTCTAAACAAATTTTAATCTACCATGCCATGAACATTCCTCAAATCATCACACAAATGGCTCCTCCTTCGGTTTTACTCGCAACCGTGATCACCCTTTCGGGGCTCTCTCGCAATTACGAGCTCATTGCTTGTTATGCTTTAGGGTGGGGAGTAAAGCGCATTTTAGCCCCCCTTACAGTCATTATCGCTATATTCTGTTTTCTCCTTTTGATCCTACAAAACTTCTTACCGCCTATTTTTCAAACAAGGCTTCGTTACAAAATAACGACCATGGAAAAAAAAATGGATTTTTTTCTGGATCTAAAAAGAGATAAAATCTGGTACCGATCAAACAATATGATTTACAACCTCAAGCATTTTGACGATAGCTCTCAGACGATTCACGGGATTTTCTTATACACTTTTAACGATGATTTTGAGCTCATCGAAGTTGTAGCTGCTGAAAAAGCAAAATTTCTATCTCCGGGTTGGAAACTTTTAAAAGGCAATGTGACGGTTTTTTCGGAAGAAAGTCCATTTCCAGTAACCAAGAATTTTGATGAAAAGGAAGTGCTCATTGCTGAATCTCCGAAGGATTTTCGTGAGATTGAAAAAGAAGTAGACGGTCTTAAATTTGAAGAATTACTACGGTACATTCGGAAAATGAAACAAGCAGGAGTAAGCACACGTAGGTACGAAGTCAGACTTCATGCGCGTATTAGCTTAAGTCTCATGCCCATGATCATGTGTTTCTTGGCAGTACCATTTTCTTTGTCAACGCGTCGTGAAGGAGGGTTGATGAAGGATTTAGGCATTTGTTTTATCATCATCTTTTTTTATTGGCTCTTTTACTCCGTCAGCTTATCCATGGGCACGAACGGATCACTCACACCTTGGTTTGCGGCATGGCTACCAAGCGGGTTTTTTTTCTTGCTCGCTACTGGTTTCCTCTTACGTAACTAGCCTCATCCCTCTACTCGAGAGATGCCGCATTTTAAAAAAACAGTAAGAGTCCGAAAATTCCCCAGCATGGAAAATGCTGAGAAAGCTAAAATGCTACCACCTAGAAAAGTACAATCCCAAAATCTTAGGCTTACTTTCCAAAAACATTCAACGAGGCATCAGGCTCCCTCGTTTTTTCCAGATCGGCAGCATTGAACTTGAACCTAAGCAGGTTACATGAAAGCTGCGGCACTACTCTTGGCAACCGTGCTACATTATCCTATGTCAAGAAAGGAACATAGTAAAAATCACTGCTTAGCTTCATTTTCTTGAGAACTGATTCAAACTCGGGTAAGTGGACCCAGATAAGAGGGCCGACTTCCCACAGAACCGGACTTACGGGTTACGTATCCGGTTTATGCATTGGTTCACTGCAAACCAGTGTGACAATCCATTCGAGGACCGGGTCTTTTAATTTACCTAATTGATAAGTCAGATAAGATAAGCTCTTTCAACCGCTCGGGTATGAGACAAATCTCCGCTTGTTGGAATATACTGTCCCTGCAGCCAGTCTAGCGGGAACTCCCCTCCCTGCTAGATTCTCATAGAGGATTCGCCTTGTTTTTCGGTTGATCAACGATCCTCGCTCGAAATCGTCTCCGAGTATAAGCTTCAATAGATGCTAACTGCGATGGATACTGGGTCATCTGATAATCATTCGACCACTCCATATACCATCGATTGATGGTTTTGTTTTTTGAACACGTTTTAACCCCTAGCCCATTGTGTTTAATATAGCTCCGAATGTATTATTACTCAGAAGATCCTAGGCCCTATAACCGTACTCTTTCTGTAACACTTCAGACAGTCCTTTTGCTGTAATTTTAGTATAAATTAATCTACTTTTACGAGATGGATCCGCCAGTGTTTTTCGTTCGGCAATAGCAAGAATGAGTTCTTTTAGCTTGGGATCCTTGTCCTCAAATCTTTTGTTTCCACGAAAGCTATAAGCATCGAAGCAAATCAATCCCCTCTTCAATTCATGGAGTGCCTTCTTCATGGTCTCTCTACCCCATCCAATTTCTGCATTCCTTGTGATCACGTGTTACTTCGGCCATAAATTTCGCCTCTTGGGCCCTTTTATATTTTTCGATGGTTTTTTCAAGGTATTTATAAAAGAGTTACGGTTCAATTTTATTTTAGTGTTCATCTTTTTTTTAGCATATTGTCTTACTTTTATTATAAGAAATGAAAAATATCAATGATGAAACAAATAAAATAGTATAAAAAATTGAAAAAAATTCAAATAGAGGAATCATGATTGCTAAGACACTAAAAATCAAACATTTTCGGCGCATGATACGCACAACACGTATATTCTTTGGAATCGAAAAATCGCACCATCGAGTATGTAGATTTGACCTGAAAAGATAAAAAATTTGAAGAATAGATCAAAACTAGATCGGGAAGCTGCAGCTATGAATAAGAAGGCTAGGGTCAACTATGGGTATATTTTTTGTCTGGAATTGCCTAACCACTCAATCTCTGTTTACCCACCTCTATTACTTGCGCTCTGTTACGGAAAGGATTTTGGGCCTTCATAATCATCGCTACTCGACCCCAGAGGCCTGCCCTACAGAGGTTCACTTCCGTTTGGGCAACAGATTTGACTTCATCTTTCTTCAGATCCCTCATCTCTCAAACCGTTACTCCTTCCTCAGGCAGCTTGATTGAGTTTCTTTAGGCACCCTTGATTTTGGTCTATCCATTCCCTCCTTTTAGGGCCGGAACTGGCATTCCACCAGCTAGTTGTTGCGCATACCGGGCGCACAATTTTAAAATCAACTTTTTAACAACTTTCAGGTTTGATCAGGATCAGATGCTAGTATTTTCATTTAATTCTAAATATCATCTATTAAATAACTCTTTACTAAAATCAATAGATTTAGCTTCTTTTTAAAATAGAGTACGCAAGCGCGCCTAGGCTCAAGCTAGTCCTTGTTGAGTCACAAAAACTAGAAATACCACCGAACAGCAAGTCTCAGGACAACCCTAAGAGGATAGGAAGGCTGATCTCAATGCGATTTACTCACAGAGTTGTTTCACCGAAGAAGCGAGAAACATGACTATGGAATCACTTGTAATTTTCACTATCTAAAATCTTTTGAATTTATTTTTTGACCTTAGTATCTCAAATTGAACTGAAGGGACATCTTTTTCGATAAAAAAACTAAAACCTTTGAAAGGATCCCAGACTCCCCTCTTTTTTGGAATGCCAAAAAACATGCCTTTACTTTTTGATTGGCTTTTTGTTTCACTCGGTCTATCTCTAAGTGAGTAGTGACTCCAAATCGTTTTTTGTTGGTAGCTCTTCATTCATGGCAAAACTTAAAATTTATACTTTTCCTGATCAAGTTTTAGCGCGTCAAGCACATCCTATCGAACGAGTTGAGAAATCTTTATGGAGCTTGGCTGAAGATATGCTTGAAACTATGTATGCTGCTCCAGGTGTGGGATTAGCAGCTAATCAAGTGGGCATTTTAAAGCGTATTTTGGTCATTGACACTGAATATACCTCAGAAGAACAGGAGAATGCTCCTGAGCGCGTCATTGCCAATCGCAAACCTTTTGTCATGATCAACCCTGAAATCACTTACCGTGAAGGCCTGGTCGAGTTTTCAGAAGGCTGTCTTTCTATACCGGACTATACTGCCGATGTGAAGCGCTCAGAAAAAATCAAAGTAGTTTATCAAGATCAAGATGGTCTAGGGCAAACACTGATGGCTGATGGTTTGTTGGCAATCGCTGTGCAGCATGAGATGGATCATCTGGAAGGTAAGTTATTCATCGATCGGTTAAGTCCCTTAAAAAAAGAGATCGTTCGAAAAAAACTGCGTCTCAGACGTTCTGGGCAATGAAGTGAAACTTGTTTTTATGGGAACCCCTTCATTTGCAGTGCCGACATTAGTGGCATTGCATAAGCATCATGAAGTACTTCAAGTCTGGACTCAACCAGATAGACCTTGGGGTCGTGGGCTGAAACTTCAGCCTTCCGAGGTGAAGAAAAAAGCATTGGAATTGGGATTACCTATTTTACAACCTCACAAAATGAAGGAAGGCTTTGAGTCCCTGCAAGGGCTTGATGTGGATTGCATGGTAGTTGCCGCTTATGGACATCTTTTAAAGAGCACGATTTTACAGTACCCGCGTTGGGGTTGCGTGAATCTGCATGCTTCTTTACTGCCCCGCTGGAGAGGTGCTTCTCCTATTCAGTCGGCTTTACTTTATGATGATGTAACTGGGGTAACAAGTATGCAAATGACAGAGGCTTTAGATGCCGGAGGTATTCTTCTCCAAGAATCCCTCTCATTAAATGCCACAGATACGTCGGAAACGATTCAGAGTCGGCTTGCTGAAGTAGGAGCAGAGCTGATGGTTCAAACTTTAGAGGGACTTGGTTCAGGAGCATTACAACCGAAAGCTCAAGATCCTTCCCAAGTGACTTATGCTCCCAAACTTGAAAAAAAAATGGCTTTTTTAAATCCTCAAGAACCGGCAGCTTTTTCAGAACGCAAGGTAAGGGCTTTTCATCCTTGGCCTGGAACCCATGTGAAGCTCGGAGGCAAATGTTTAAAAATTAAAAAAGCCTCTTTGTTCCATGAATCCATACCTTCGCTGCCACCAGGAACTTTATTTGAGTTTCAGGGAAAGCTTTTATGGTCTACTTCTGAGGGATGTTTAGAATTCGTACGATTGCAATGGGAAGGGAAAAAGGAGATAGACTCACTTTGCTTTTTGCAAGGATACCATCGTCTTCCGAAAAAAACTGATGCGTAATCCCCCATGGCTTGCTGCATCTATCCTCGCTTGTCGCTTAGAGAAGCTCCTAGAAGAAGTGCGTTCTGTCGCTCAAGCAGATTGGATTCATGTCGATGTGATGGATGGACATTTTGTGCCTAATCTCAGCATGGGACCTCAAGTTCTCCAAGCATTACGCTCTGTAACAAAACAGTTCATCGATTGCCACCTCATGGTAGAAAACCCCGAACGTTGGATAGAGCCTTTTGCAGAAGCAGGCGCTCACTTAATCACGGTACACGCAGAGGCAAGTGTTCATTTGCATCGTATTATCGAGCAAATTCACGCTTTAGATTGCCAAGCAGGCATTGCTCTGAATCCAGGATCTTCTTTACAACTCATCGAAGAATTGCTACCGGACGTAGATCTCATTCTTTTGATGAGTGTAAACCCTGGATGGAGTGGTCAAGCATTCATTCCAAACGTCTTACAAAAGGCCAAACGACTCAAAGAACTCCGAAAGCACCACAGATTTCTAATTCAAATGGACGGCGGCATTCACGAAAACAATATCCAAGCCATCCACGAAGCAGGCGTAGACGTGTTCGTATGCGGATCGTCTCTTTTTGGAGCTCAAGATCGAGCAGAAGCCATCAGAATTTTTCAAAAAAAACTCAGCCTCAAGGAACCTATGTGATCCATCGCACAAAACCACTATCTTTTTTCAAAGCTTGAGCTCGAACTAAAGGGACTTGTGTGATCCATCACACAAAACAGGATTCTTACTTTTCTTACAAGTACAAAAAGCAACGGTCTTAGACTCAGGCGCCATCCATTTACGAGGAGCCACTCCTGAGCCCTTATGCGCTCCATCACAAAATGGTTCAGACTTCGTATGACCACAAGCACACCAGTGGTACTCTTTTCCCTTTTCAACTGCCACCATACTAGGACCTTTTTTATCATCTTTTGACATGCATTTCTCCTTCGACCATTGTAATGAGCCTAGCGCTCATCTGCAATCTTATTCATCAAAATAACACAAAGAGAATCTTCAGGGGTCGTCAAAAAACTCAGCCCTTTCAGACAGAAAAAACACCCCCTGCTTCTGAAGCAGGCCAGAGAATCACACTCAATAGAAGCAATGATACAATTGCTGGGGATCTACAATGAGATTTAAGTTTGTATGCTCTCTCATTTGAACAATCTGCTGGATACCAGTATCATCAAGTGCATTATAGCTGATATCTAAGACTCCAAGCCCCTTCATTTGAGCAATGAATAAGGCTCCAGCATTACTGATACAATTATCACGAAGATCTAAAGTGACGAGCCCACTCATTCGAGCAATGTGTTTTGCTCCAGCATCTTTAATTTGATTCGACCGTAGATCTAATTTTTTTAGTCCCTTCATCTTAGAAATGACCCAAGCTCCAAACCATCCGATATTATTATTTGCAAGATACAAGCTTCTGATCCCGTGCATTCGAGCGATATGAATCGTTCCCATATTCCCAATTTTATTCCGTGCAAGATTTAAATCGGTAATGCCCTTCATAGTACTAATGGAAATCGTTCCCATCTCACTGATGCCATTTCGTTGAAGATTTAATGTTAAAATACCCTGCATTTGAGCAATCTGAGCCGCTCCTATCTCCTTAATTTGATTTCCGCTAAGATCTAACTCGGTGAGTCCTTCCATTTGAGCAATATAACCTGCCCCAGTTTCGCTGATCAAATTATTGGCAATATTTAATTTCAAAAGCCCTCGCATTTGAGCAATGGATTTTGCGCCATTTGATCCTATGGAATTGTACGCCAAATTTAATTCGGTGAGTCCCTGCATGTGAGCAATCTGAGCTGCTCCATTTTCTTCGATACTATTATTAACAAGACTTAACTTAAGAATTCCCTGCATGTGAGCAATATGCGCCACCCCAGCATCCCCAAGCGCATTGACATCAAGATTTAAGTCTTTAATTCCCTGTATTTGAGCAATATGAGCCGCTCCAGCTGCCAAAATATGAGTGAGGCAGAGATTCAATTGGGTAATCCCCTGAAGCTGAGAAAGTAGTAAAGCTCCAGCTTCTTCAATGGGATTATGAGATAAATTCAAATCTTCAATGATTGAGATTTGAAAAATACCATCAATTGCATTTCTAGATCTCAGGGATTGTACAATGACCGCAAGCTCATGAGGACCGATTTGATTACCCGGAAGGCTTAACTTTTGTAAATTTTTAAGTCTTAACAAAGCATAGGAAAGTTCACCAACAAACACAGAACTATCAAAAGGCTCGTACCAATTTTCACTTCGATCATGCGATAACTCAACGAGTGTTTGAGGAATCTTTCTCAACATGTGAGGATCAAATGTTGCATGAAAGATTTTTAATCTTTTAATGCCTTGAAAACAACCTCTTTCTATACCATAAAAAATATTATCAGAAATATATTGATTTCCAATCGACAACGGCCGCTCCGAACAAACCTGACAAGCCATTTCTGAAATGACTTTTTTGATTTTATGCGTCATCGTGAAGTTTACAATATCAAATGATGGTAAGGCACTAAAAATCTTAAAAGCAATGCCTTGATTCAAAAAAATAAAATCGAAAATAGATTCTTCTTGATTTTGCTTTTTAAGCTCATGCTCATTTTCCATTGCCGAAGCAATACTGAAAGCAAAGAAAACACCAAGCGTTAATGATTTTTTTTTGAATGTTTTAAAAAACGTATTTATCATCGCTATCGATGTTAACGAAATGTCAACTTTTATTCAAGAAATGTTTTATATCCTCTTTTTCAGCAGCTGACTCGTGATAAGGTGGACACCTCCGTAAGGCTTAATCATCTTTATTGATTTACTTTTAGGTCAAACTGATACTTGCTTGTGCATTCGCCATTGTTCTTTGATGGAAACGACAGCCTCTCAGTCCCTCAGCTTTAACTAGCCAAGCTTTGTAAAGTGGAAATTTATCTTTTGATACACAAATAGGGTTCTCTGAGAGTATTTGACTTAACTCTAGACCAAGATGAGATAATTCCAAACAAAAGCTTTCCGCTTGAAAACTCATCCATGATTTTTATGCGTTATAAAGCTCGTTCCGTCAGCATACTCTCTTACCTCAAACCTTAAGCTTCATGCTCCTGAACAACGAGCATTGTTTCATTCTTTTTTGAAAAAAAAGACTTAAGCCAGCGACATTTTAAGCTACAACAAGAAAAATAAAAAACGATTGAAAAAAAATTGACTAAAAACTCTTTTTCAAGTACCCATTCTTCAATGAAGAAGTTTACTTTTTTTTGTATATCCACTTTTTTATCCTGCTCTTCCTTTGCTATTGCTATGCATCATAATGCTGAATCAGAATTTATCCTTACCAGGAACCAATCGCTCAAATTTTCAGAAACTACCCTCAGTGCAAAAACATTCTGGGAGATTCTTCAAAGAAACCGGTTTTTAAATATTAAAAAATTAGAAATTGCACATTCTAAAATTGATCCTGAAATATTTAAAATTATTCCTGAAGATCTTGAAGAATTATCCCTTCATTCGGTAACCGATCTTCATGGCAATATCCTCTCAAACTGCCAGATTTTAACAAATAATGCCTATCTGAACAGCTTGAAAATTTTAACTCTCAGCCACCAACATATAGTCGATTCTGACGTGACTTTGATAGTTGGAATACAGGGGCTTACAAAAGTAAAGCTCCCAAACAATCAAATCACCAACACAGGTTTCATGCAAATTGCGATAAAGCAGGGTCTTAAATTTTTAGATCTCAGTAACAATAGAATTGGATTTTTCCAAAATCCAAGATTTACTCAAGATTCAACGATAAACACATTAATTATAAATAATAACATCATCAACGATCAAGACGCATACTTGATTACCCAAATGCAAGAAATTAAAAAATTGAGTCTCGCTAACAATCAGATCCATGATCATGGCGCAGCATATCTTTCGAATATGCATAAAATTACCTTCTTGAATCTTTCCAAAAATCACATCGAAGAGTTGGGAGCCCAGTACCTTTCCAGATTGCAGGAGCTCACTTTCTTGGATCTGAGCTATAATCAAATAGGAGATCCGGGGGCTGAGCACCTTGCAAGCTTACAAAGGCTCACCTCCTTGAATCTGCACTCCAATCAAATCAGAGATGCAGGGGCCCAGCACCTTTCAAGATTGCAGGAGCTTACCTTCTTGAATCTCAGTAAAAATCAAATCGGAGATACAGGAGCTCGGCACCTTTCGACCTTACAGCGACTTACCTGCTTAAAACTCGGAGGCACTTTTTTACACTCCAACAAAATCGGAGATGTGGGAGCGCAGTACCTTTCCAACCTACAGAGACTTACCTCCTTAGATCTCAGCTGGAATTCCATCGGAGAAGTGGGATCTGAACACCTTGCAAACATGCAGAATCTTACCTCCTTAGATCTCAGTGACAATCAAATCAAGGAGGCAGGAGCTTATCAACTTGCAACGATACTGAGTCTCACCTGCTTGAATCTCGCCACCACCTTAAAGGTCCAGGGGAATAGAGTTGGAGAGAAGGGAACTGAGTACCTTTCAAAATTGCAGAATCTTACCTCCTTAAACCTACGCTCGAATCAAATCGGCAATGTAGGAACTGAGTACCTTTCGAAGTTGCAGAATCTCACCTGCTTGAATCTTCGCTCCAATCAAATTTCAGAATCGGGAACTCGGTACCTTTCAAGGTTACAGAATCTTACCTCTTTGAATCTCTACTTCAATCAAACCGCAGATGGAGGAACTGAGCACCTCTCCAAGTTGCAAAAACTCACCTCTTTGGATCTCAGCTGGAATTTTATTGGAGAGGCGGGAGCTCAGTATCTGTCGAGCATGAAAGGTCTTACCTCCCTGAATCTCAGCGATAATCAAATCGAAGAGATAGGAGCTCAGCACCTTTCGAACATGCAAGGCCTTAAATCGTTGGATCTGCGCTCCAATCAAATCGGAGATGCTGGTATTGAGCACCTTTCGAGCTTACAGAGACTTACCTGCTTGAATCTGCGCTCCAATCAAATCGGAGATGCTGGGACTCAGTATCTTTCAAGCCTAAAGGGTCTCACCTGCTTAGATCTCAGCTGGAATTCCATCAGAGTAGGCACAGGACTCCATCAACTTTCGAATATGCATTGGCTCACCTCTTTGGATCTCAGCTCCAATCCAATCGGAAATGCAGAGATCCGAGAACTTGCAAGCATGCAGGGTCTTACCACCTTAAAACTTTGGGGGAATAGCATCACAGATGCTGAAGCTGAGCACCTTTCGAACCTGCGAAATCTTACCTCACTGGATCTCAGCTCTAATCCAATCGGAGATGTAGGGGCTCAGTACCTTTCGAAGATGCAGAGACTTATCTCCTTGAATCTGCGCTTCAATCAAATCGGAGACGCTGGAGCTCAGTACCTTTCAAGCATGCAAGGGCTTACCTCCTTGGATCTGCGCTCTAATCCAATCGGAGAGACAGGAACTCAATACCTTTCGAATATGCAGGGTATTCAAAACTTGCATTACTAAAGCATCTCATGATCAACAGTGAAGGCTTCTTCACACCGATCACCCATACCTTGATGATAAAATCATCATAAAAGAAACCTTTTGTTAAGCTATAACCGAGCATCACAAACTATGACCGAACGTTCTCTTGAGGATCTAGTGAGTATTTTGCACTAGTTATACTACCAGCAAGAACCTCACTAAAAATAATTTATTCAAAACAGCAAGGAGTCCCTGATTTATGCAAAGAAGATACAATTTTAGAACTCATTTAAATTCTTTTTCAAAAAATACGAAGTATGAACCCATTGATACCCCATTGCACGATAAAAAGCCTGAGCGTCTAATCTATCTATTTTGGTAGCAAGTAAAATCTCACAAAAACCTCTTTGATAAGACCAGTGCTCTACCGCCATCATCAGCGCCCTAGCAATACCTTGCCTTCTGTATTTTTGATGAACAATAAGTCCTCCAATTTCTACATTGGCATCTGACAACAAAGAAGGAGCTTCATAAGCATACACCCATGCCACGACCCCTTCAAATAAAGCGACAAGAAGAACTTGATGAGAATATTTTTGAACCATCTTGATTCTTTTTTCTAAATTTTCCTGTGTGGTCAGAAATCCTAATGCGTCGCATAGTACCAAAATTTCTTCAGTATCTTTTAAATCTAAAGTTCTTAAGACTTGAGAGTGACGAGTTTTAGTGTGCTACGTTATGAATTTAAATTAAAGTAATTTTTATACAGCTGCTTGATATCAATTAATTAGCAACTATAGTCATTTTTGAAACAAAAATCCATTAACAAAATTTAACTACAAATCGCCAACAGACATTTTGCGATTTTTTTTCTCTTCTGATACACCTTAACTATCGTTCTACAGATAGAAATAATTTCATTTTTTGTAAGACAGAAAGAAGGAACACACAATGGCTCTTTGGACAGCTTGGTTAGTAGCAGTTACGCAATTAATAAATACTTCGTCCAATCGAAAAAATTTAATGTGGTTTGTAGTCGTTTTGGCTGGCATGAGTATACGCAGAGATTTGCTTGGGGTCACAAACATTGTTCGTGTTTTAGGTCTCAATGAAAATTGCTATCACTCGAGTTTCCAGTTTTTTGTAAATTTAATTAATTTATTTTGTGCGCCCGGCATACGCAACAACTAGTAGACGGAATACGAATTTCTGCCCATGAAAGTAGGGAAGATCAAAATCAAGGGCGCTCAAAGCAACTCAATCAATCTAACTGAGAAAGGAATAACGATCTGAGGGATGTGGGATCTGAAAAAAAAGGAAATCCTTTTTAATTCCATAGGTTCCATTGCTGAATAGTTTTTTTCGTCTATTCCTAGGATGCTACAAGCCTTGCATCGCAAGCGAAGTTATCGCTCTATTTTAT
>Ga0164297_10000580_pt1 | contig 44665 bp, 33 predicted proteins | sample GEODES058metaG_FD_113539 | JGI IMG/M metagenome (GOLD analysis project Ga0164297, IMG submission 113539) | Dystrophic lake water microbial communities from Trout Bog Lake, Wisconsin, USA - GEODES058 metaG | ecosystem: Environmental > Aquatic > Freshwater > Lake | place: USA: Trout Bog Lake... | reverse complement strand
TACTACAACAACCAGCGCAAGCACTCGGCCATCGGCTACCTCACCCCCAACCAGTTCGAAACTCAGCACATCAACCTCAACTAATTAAGCGTCTCTGGTCCAATATTGCGTTGCACCTCACAGGAGCTTGGCATTTGCCACGGGGAGCTTGACCTGAAAGGTGCGCAGGGGTGCACCGCTGATGTCGAGCGTGAACTGGCCTTCGATCTCAATCGTGCGCGCACGCGGCAGGGCATAGGCGGTGACTTCGGTGGAGAAGACGGCCTCCGCCCGTTCGACTTCAAAAGTGAGGGTGTGCTCGCGCAGGCCGAACCAGGCCATGCGGCCTTTCACGGGTGTGAGGCGTGCATCGCGGTCTTCCAGCCCTTTGGCTTCCTTCAAGGCCACGCGCCAGGCATCGTCAAAGTCCAGCGCGGTGTAGCCCGCCACCTTGACGGCGTCCGGGATGTCGAGCTGATGAATCGTGATGGATTCGGGATTCTTGGGTCCCGTCCATGCCTTGGTGAGTTTCAGGCGGGAGGTCACGCTTAGCTCCAGCGGAGTGGCAGGAGAGATCGGCGTGACGGGGAGTATCGCAATCGTCTGACCCACGCGCCGCCAAGTGAGAGGAAAGGTTGCCACCGAGGGGAAGCTGGCACCGTTCGCAACCGACTGCATCTGCGCGAAGATGGGCTGGCTGATGTTGTTTGGCGTGATGACTCTTTCTGAGGAAACCGGTGTGGTGGCGACGTTCGACACGGAGAGCTGCTGAGAAGTGCTGCCGGTGATGACGGGTACGGACCTACCCACCGGCTTCGACAGAATCGCGATGAACTCCTCACCCGGCGGCAGCGTGACTTTAACCTCGGTGACGGGGCGGTCACTGCGGAGCACGAGCCTGCGTTCGATTTGCACGCTGTCTTTGTCGATGCGAGCGATGACATCGACGTCCGATTCGATGCGCGGCTTTGAGGTGCGGAGCACGAGGCGCGGCTGGTCCACGCCGAGCTGGAATTCAAACTGGTCGCGTTCCAACTGCTTCGCGCCTGCGAGATCAAGGAAATCGAGATCCTGGGCGAGATGGAGGATGGCTTTGATCCGCAGCGGTGGATTGAGAGCGAGCAGCGGCAGCTCGCCGGCTTCTGTCACGGAGCTGATGATGCGGCGGAGATTCACCGTGAGATCATGCATGCCGCCATCGCGCTCGAGAGTGACGAAGAGCTTGGCACCCTCCTGCCACCATTTCCGCAGAGCCACGCCGCTGACCTCGGTGACCTGGGTGTCCTTGCCGACGAGCGGCCAGACCAGCTCGGCGTCACGTTCCGATTTTTCCTGCACGCGCACCCTGAGGCGCAGCGTGGTGGATACCTCAGATTCGGAGATGTCGATGTCGGCAGTGGATGATGCCGAATAGCGGATTGGCTGCGAGGCGACCCCTTCAGGTGACTCGATCCAACGTACGCGCAGGGAGCGGCTGGTGCCCTGGGGGATGCTCGACTCATTGTCGTCGTAGCCACGGTGATCGAAGGCGACCTTGACCATGTCGCCGCTGCGCTCGTAGGCTGATCCCGCGAGCAGGCCTGCGTTGGCGGGCAGGGTGAGGTTGAGCACACCGCTCAACGGCATGTCGGGCACTTCCAGCGTGCGCTCTCCTGCGCGCAGTCGCAGCCACATTGGCACCTCGGCCTCGAAGCGCAGCTTCGCCACACCCGGACCTTTGGCAAAGAGGTTCAGCTCACCAGCAGTCGTCCTCTTGTTTCCTTTCGACGCTTCCACATAGGCGAGCACGTTGCCTTCAGCGGTTACACGGCTCATGGCAAACGGCCAGGTGATCTTCGTGCTGAGCCAGTCTTTGGAGGGCAGTTGCAGGGTGAGTTCGCCGCGAAGCGTCACACTCGCAGCCCCTGGTTCCACCTTGCCTTCAAGCTTCAGGCCTTCGATGGCGATGAGCTTCGGCGGCGCGAGCTTGGGGTCTTCTGTGACTTGGGTTTTGCCGGCGTCGCGGATTAGCGTCTCGTACTGCTCCGGGGAGAGGAGGACAGCGTTGGGGTGCGCTTTGAGGACGGTGTCGAGGTCTTTGGTGGGGACCCAGAGTTCCTGGCGGGTGGGTTCGGCGGCGAGGACGAATGACGAATGCAAAATGACGAATGCCAGAATGCGCCGAAGATTTTGGGCGGTTAGGCAACGAGTCGGCCGGGGGATGTCGTGGGTTCCGACGGCGGCGGCTTGAGGACAAGCCGCCCTACCTGCACTGGGCATGCGGCGAATGGGATGAGGGGTGTTCATCTCACGGGGCGGCTGGAGTTGGATTCGTGGGAGGGGCGGGCGGCGTTGCTGGAGGTGCTGGCGGTTTGGCGCGGCGTTGCTTCCACCAGGCGAGGAGCCACTGGCAGGTCCGCAAGGCCATGCCCAGCATGCTGCGGAACATCCAGGTGAGCAGCAGAATGAAAGCCGCCAGCATCGAAGTGAGCAGGATGGGGACGTTCGCGGCGCTGAACAGGCCGGTGAGCAGCATGGCACCCAGGCCGAAGATGATCAGATAGCGCAGCTTCTCCTGCGGGCCACGCTTCCAACTGCGCAACCCGGCGATGAGCGAGACGAGGAATGCCAGGGCCTGGTAGAAGAAGGTGATGCGCTTGCCACGGAAGCTCACACCGATCTCGGCGGGTGGCCCGAGACGGTGCAGCACCTCGCGGTGCCCCGGCGGATGCACCTGGGAGCCGTAGAGCGTGCGCACATCGCTGGCGATGTCCGGAATCTGGCTCTGCTGCGCCTCGTCCAAATGGTCGAGTTGCGGACCGAAGGCGGGCAGCACTTCGTTGACGAGGCTTTGCATCACCCGCCAGGAGCGGTTGCGTGACTCCGGCGAAAGCGGGCCGCTGAAGCCGGTGTAGTGCCAGTCGTCCGCTGGCAGGAAGAGCGTGTGCCGCGTCTCCATGATGCCGACATCCGCCACCTGCGGTGCAGCCACCGTGATGCCGCCCCACCAGCCGAGTTTTTCACCGGGATTGGGGCTGGGAGATTCAAACACGAAGCGCACCGGGAAGGCCACGCGCGCGGCGTCACCGCTGGGCAGGCGGACGAGCATGTCCTCGCTGCCTTCACGTCGCATCGGCTGCTGGGCTTCGCGGTTCACAAACACGTCCGACTGCAAGCGCGCGCCCTGCGGCAGCCGCACGACGAGGAACTGCAGGTCGTTGTTCTTCACCCAGTAGATCACCTCGGTGGTCTGCGCTTTGTCAGTGGCGACGGCGGTGGTGAGATCCGCATGCGTGATGATGGCCTGCGGCACGGGAATGAAGCTGTTCTTCGCGAGTTCGACGCTCAGCTTGATCGGCAGCGAGCGGTATTTGTAGGCAAGGAAGACACCGGGGCGCTGCAATTCGCCGCGCAGTTCACGGGCGTCGATTTCTTCCAGCGTTTCAGGCTCCGACTTGCGGATTTCGAGGCTGTCCGCCTTCACCACCGCAACCTGCCCGGTTTCCTGGAAGGCTCCGGGCACATGCACATGCAGGAGGTCCATTTTGCCGGTTTTGCCGGCTTCGAGCGCAATCGGGCGTTCGAGGTTCAGACTCAGCGCAAAGCTGCCCTGGCGTTCGCTGCGCAGCACCACTTCCCACAGCACATAATTGGCGGCGTCAGGCAAAGTCACCGGCTGCGGAGGCTGGTAGGTTTTGTTGATCTCCTTCACCTGCGGATCGACAAAGCGAATCTCGCCTGCGGCTTCTTTTGGCACCGCGAGTATGAAGCGATCCGTGGCAGCATAAGCGACATCAAACGCCAGCGTCCAGGTGTGGCGGGTCGATTGTTCCTTCACTTCGACCAGCGTGAGCACCTCAACGCTGACCTGCGAGCTGCGGCTTTTCAGACTCAGGGTGGCAGGCTTGGCGGTATCGCGATAGCGGAAGGCCAGCTCGGTGGCGTTGGCCTCGCTTTGCAGCTTCACGGCGCTCACATCTTCCTGCTGGAAGTCGCCGATCTCCTTCGTGTTCGGCTCCAGGCTCGAATGAATCGTTGCGCCGACGAGCGCTTCATGGCGGGTGACATTTTGCAGCGCGAACACCGGCAGCACGATGTCCGCCGTCGCCTGCGTGCGGGTTTGCCGGGCGGTGAGGGTGAATTTGAACTCACCGGCGGTTTGTTTCGGCAGTTTGATGACCACATCGGTGCCTTCCAGGTTCCAGGATTCGATCTGGCCTTTCACATCCGTGATGGTCCAGCCGGCAGGCGGGGTGAGGCGCGTCTCGAAGATGCCCACACGGCGCACCGTGTAGCTAAACTCCGTGCTCAGGGTCGCGGCCTCGCGGCGCACGCTGAGTTTCGTCAGGCTGGTGGCCTCGACCTGCGGTTTGGCCTCGGCAACATCAAGGGTGAGCTGGTAAGGCTGGCGCAGAATGCGGAAGGTGCCGACCTGCGAGCGGCTGTCTCCAGCCAGCGAGCGCGTGGTGGAGGTGAGCGTCTTGGGCGTGACGTCGAGCTGCGCTTCCGCGCCAACGACCACTTCGCCATTCGCCTGAGCGGCCCCGATGACTTCAAGGTCCGGCACGCTGACTTCAGCGGGAAGCTTGGCCACCGGGCCTTCGAGCTGGAGCCTGAGCGCGTAGTCATCGCGCAACGGTTTCTCCGGTAGTACGATGAGCGTTTTGCGGCCAGGTTTGCCAGCCACGGTTTCGATCTTCCACTCCTTGATGCCCGCGCCTGTGACGCCGAGGATTTCCTGATCGGCAGGCAGGCCGATTTTCAATTCGTTGATCGGCGCACGCAGCACGCGCAGGGCGATGTCCGCCGTCGTCGCCACGGAGCCGATGCCGATCTGGGTGGTCAGTTTGTGCTGTGCCAGCACCAGCGGGCTCATTTGCGTGACGGCCTGCGCGGCACCCCAGGCGATGTTTTGCTGCGCACCGGCACCGAAGAAGCAGGCAAACTGCGTCTGCCCGCCCTCCACCTTGGCGGTGAAAGCGGCGGCGGGATTGAGTTCAAACTCCAAGCCCTCGCCTGGCACGGTGATGCTGAGCCGCGAGACGGCCGCACGGGGCAGGTTCAGCGTGACCTGCGATTTGCCTGCGCTACGGATGATCGGTGCATAAATCTTCAGGGCGATCTCATACACACCCTTCTCCGGCAGCATGAGATCGCTGCCATCCGCGCGCGAACGCAGCACGGCCTTGCCCGTGGTGGCTTCGCCGATGCCGGGGGCGGCTCTCTCCGTCAGCGGCAGCAGCACCCAGCCTTTCTTGAAGGATTCCACGGTGATCTTGGCGTCGAGAATCACGCTGTCGCCCTCGACACGGCCGGTGTATTCGGCTTTGGCCAGCACGGCTTCGGCGGGTGGCGGCTTGTCGTCCTCCTCACGTTTCAGCGTGAGTTCATTCCAGAGATCCAGGAATTCGCGGTAGGGGAGGAAGACGCCCTTGCCACCGTCTTTGAAGACTTTTTCGAGTTCATCGAAGGGGACATACACGCGGCGTTCACGCTCACGCACGGGGAGTTTGTCATCGGTGGGCGCGGGAGTCTGCGCGCTGGCGGCAGCGCAGCACGAGAGGAGGAAGATGGACAGCAATGCACGCATGATTGAGCGAGAGGTTGGGTGTGAATTCACAAAATTTGTATCAGCAACGCGGCTTTTTGACGAGTACAGATGTGTAAAGGCTCAGTAAAGACCTAGGAGCAGCACGCAGCGGGCGCGTCATTCTTGGGTGCATCTTTTCCGCCAAACTCGGGCACCTGAACTGCGTTTATACTTGACCTCTGCTGTCCAAGCCGCTGCTTTAGCCTATCTGATCATCCTCGTCATGAAAACCACTTCGCGTTTCGTTACTCTTGCCTCCGTCTGCCTGATCTCTGTCGCCAGTGCGCAGCTCGCGGAAGAATTCCATACGTGGACGAACACCTCCGGCAAGCAGGTGGAGGCGACTTTGGTCTCGGTCGATGCTGCGGCCAAGAAGCTTAAAATCAAAACCAAGGACGGGCGTGAGTTTGACGTGCCCATCGCCACTCTGAGTCCGGCTGACTTTGAGTATGCCAAAACGCGCTATGCCGCCATGCAGGCCCCCGCCACCGCCCCTGCGCCAGCCACCATGCCTGCCGCGACCCCACCGGCCACCCCTGCTGCCACGCCGAAAGCCGGGGCCAATGTCGCCGCTACGAAAAAGCCTGCGCCTCCGCGGCCTGCGATCACGGTGATACCCGTGTCGAGATTCAAAGCTCCTTCGGTCAATGACTACCTCGGGGGTATCGCCAAAGTGCGTCCGCGGCTGATCCACAACGCCGCTGGCTGGGCGGCGCTGAAAGCGCAGATCGCAACAGATCCCGTGCTGGCGAAAATCATGGAGGCACTGAAAGCCTCCGGGGAAGATCTCCTGCTGGACCCCGAACTGACCCGCATCAACGGCGACACGGGTGGAGAAGGGCCGAAGGCGGTCTATCGCATCGGTCTGCTCGGAGCGCTGAGTTACGGCGACGGCGATTTGAAATGGCAGGACAAGGGCACCAAGGAACTTCTGGCCCTGACCGACAAAGTGTCTTTCCGCGACTGGCACCCCGACCTCATGGACAATGTGACGGACATGGTGGTGGCCACTGCGCTGGGGTATGACTGGTTCCGCGCGGGTTTGAACACCGAGCAGGCCGCAGGCGTCCGCACGTATCTCGCGGAGAAAGGCATCGCGGCACTCATTGCGCATCTCGAAGGTGAAGAGGTCCCTGAAAGTGCCAAAGGGCAGTCCGGCGGGCAGTCCGCCACGAAAGCCAAGCCACCGGTCAAAGCACCGGTGAAACCTCAAGCGAAACCGGATGCTGGCAAAGTGCTGCCAAGCAGCGAGCAGATGGCCGCAGCCTCCGCGCTGCTGCTCTCCGCCGTCTGCCTGGCGGATGAAGAACCCGCCGTTGCCAAAAAGGCGGCGGAGGCGGCTGCAAAGTTCTTTGGCAAAGGGATCGTGCGCTTTGCTCCGGGGGGTGTCTGGCCCGAAGGCCTGCAGGCCGGCGAGATGGTGATGGACTATGTCGCGATGCTCTCAGAGTCGCTCAAGGCAGCCGCCGGACGTGATCTGGGCATCAGCCTGCTGGAAGGCATTCCGCAGTTCGGCGTCGCCCGCATGCACCTGATGGGCCCCAGCGGTCAGACGTTCAATTTCGGGGACGCCACGGGTGCGGCGTCCACCCGTCCGTGGGTCGCCACCTGGCTGTGCGGCGTCGCTGGCAATCCTGGCATCCGCGCGGTGGCCGCCACTGGCAAGCAGCCAGTCACCTCCTCCTACTTTGGGCAGGTCGGTAACTTCTTATATTACAACGTGCACGCCGCCGGAGACGGCACGGCGGACTCGATGGACTACGCGCAGCCCGGTGGTTATGTGGCCGCCTCGCGTTCCGGTTGGGAGAAAAATGACTACTTCATCGCGGTCAAAGGCGGCGACAATGAAGATACTGCGGCGCAGCTCGACATCGGCAGCTTCGTGCTGGAGGCCGGCGGGCAGCGCTGGGGCATCGAACTTGGTGCAGAAACGGACAGGGCCCCCGGCTTTGAGGTCAAGCCAGGCGCAGACCGCACCAAGCGTTTTGAACTCTACCTCGAAAACACCAAGGGGCAGAACACGCTGATCATTGACGGCAACCAGGAACTGGACGCCCGGGCTGCGGTGCTGCTGGGGGCCTCCACGCCGGAACGCGGGTTTGCCGTGGTGGATATGACCAAGGCTTACTCCAAACATGCGAAGGATGTCCATCGTGGCGTCATGGTCATGCGCGGGCCGAAGCCCTACATCGTGGTGCAGGATGACCTCATCATGAAAAACACCGGCAGCATCACCTGGAGCATGCACACCATGGCGGAGATCAGCGCCACCGGCACCACGGCCAAACTTAGCCTGGGAGGCAAGACCCTCGTCGCCACGATTGTTTCACCCGCTTCGGCCACCTTTAGCTCTGCCGAGCCACCCGAACCACCCAACGAGCAGTCCCGCGATCTGGTGAAGGCCAAGGTCCACATCCTCAAGGCTGCCGTCGAAGGGGTCAAAGGGCCGCAGAGCCTGTGCATCACGTTCGCACTTGATGAAGCGCCTGCCCATACGGCCGCGCCGATTGCGACCTGGTCGAAGAAGTGATCACGCCCGCGGGTGCGCGGCTTCATAGACTTCCTTCATGCGCTGGGTGGAGACGTGGGTGTAGATCTGCGTGGTCGAGAGGCTCGCATGGCCCAGCAATTCCTGCACGCTGCGCAGGTCCGCGCCGTTGTTCAGCAGATGGGTGGCAAAGCTGTGGCGTAGCTTGTGCGGGGTGAGGTGGACCGGCAGGCCGGAGACACGCCAGTATTTCATGATGACATCATCCACGGCCTGGCCGGTGATACGCGTGCCCAGCTTGCTGCGAAACAGCGCGCCGTCATGCACACCGGCCTTCGCACGGTAGCGCTGCACCGCCTCAAGTGCTGCGGTGCCTACCGGGCAGAGGCGCTCTTTTTTACCTTTGCCGAAGACACGCACGGTTTCGGTGTAGGTGTCGATGTCCGCCACATTCAGCGCCACCAGCTCACTCAGCCGCATGCCAGTGCTGTAAAACAGCTCCAGGATCGCCGTATCGCGCTCCGGTGCCCATACGGCGTCGCGTTTGGATTTTTCCAGGGTCAGTGGCAGCGCCAGCATGGCCTCCACCTGTTTCACGGTCAGCACCACAGGCAGCTTTTTTTCCCGCTTGGGCAGTTGCACCTCCAACAGAGGATTGGCTTTCCAACCACGCCGACGGGTGAGCCATTTGAAGAAGCTGCGCAGCGCCGCGAACTGCAGCCGGATCGTCGCCCGGCCGCGCTCCTTTTTCATCAGGTCGAACAGAAACGCACGGAAGTCATCGGCGGTGAGTTCGCTCCAGCCCTTGAATGGCGTGCGCCATTCACGAAACTGCCGCAGGGCCAGTTCGTAATTCGCCAGGGTGCGTTCCGAGGAGCGGCGCTCCACTTCCATGAACTCCAGAAACTCGGCGGCGAGCTTGTCATCCATGGCGTTCATCCTCAGGTGCGTTTCGCGCGGCAGGCGCTGCAGATTTCATCGCCGGAGTCGAGCACGCGGAAGTCGAGCTGCGGATCATCCAGCTCCGTCTTTTTGCAGACTGAGCATTGGTGGAAAAAGGTGCCCTGCGCTGGTTTGGCGGAGTCAAACCTGCTGCGGCGGGAGGCGACCTGGGCCATGCGTGCCCGCTCGCTGAGGAAGCCGGGGCCGAAGGCGACGAAGAAGTTCAGGTGCGCCAGCAGCACTGGGAAGAGCAGCGCAGGATTGCCCATGACCACGAAAACTGTCATCCCCGCGCTCAAGGCCGCCACCCATTTCATTTTGATCGGCAGAATGAAATAGATGTAAATCTCCTCATTGGGAAACAAACTCGCAAAAGCGAACAGCAGGGTTTGGAAAAGAAACATTCCGGATGCAGGCCAGTGAAACAGCAGCGCACCCAGTGTGACGGCAAACATCCAGCCATAGATGTAGAGATTGACGCGAAACGCCCCCCAGGCCGATTCCAAACCGCGGCCTATCCACATCATGAACATCGCGCCGATCAGCGCCCAGATGAGTGAAAAGTTGCCGGGGATGAACACATGCGTGATCAACCGCCAGACTTCACCGTGCATCACCCGTGTCGGATTCAGCTCAAGAAATTGCAGATACGCCGCCGCACTTTCCGGCGACATCACCATGACCATGAAGAGTACCAGCAGTTGAAATCCGGCAATGACCTGCACCAGGCCGGGAATGGCGAAACGACCGAATTTGGACTCTAATTTGGAAAGGAGGGGCATGTCAGGTGTCTGGTAGTCCGGTTTCAGCCCGGAGCCAAGAAAAGAACGAACGTCACACACAACGCGGCGATCCAATCGCGCGCGCCGAAGCGATCGGCATCTCCGGTGAAGCGGAGGAGTTTGAAGAGGGCACCGGTGGGGCAGCCGTAGCGGCAGTAGGCCAGCGGGGTGAAGAGGGACAGCAGCAGGCCGAGGATGGCGATGGCGATGCTGGCCCAGCCGGCCACGCGGAAGAGGTAGGCATCGAAGGGCTCCAGCGCGTTCAGATTGACAGGCAGGGCGAAGACGACGCTGAAGAGAACGAAGGCGAGGAGCACAAAGGGCAGTTTGGACAGCAGTGCATCGAGTCTTTTCGAGGGTGACCACTGCCACGGCAGCCGCCGCATCACCAACTGCTGCAACGCTCCGTGGGGGCAAATGTGGTGGCAGTAGAGCTGTTTGCTGGTGAACACCGGTCCCAGCAGCGCCACGGCTGCGAGCAGCACCAGTCCATGGGCATTTCGCCACGGGGTGCCGTGGGCGGCCCAGCCGACGAGGAGGCCTTGGGAGAGCATTTCTCCGGCGATGAAGCCGCCATAGACCACCAGTAGCGCATGGTGCAGGTGGCGGCACCAGGCCCGGCCGCGCAGGGGGGTGAAGGCCATGGCAAAGGCGGCGAGAAGTAGGGTCACATGGCCGGTGTCCTGCCAGCGCCAGCGCATCTGCTGCCACCAGCCGCGTCGGGCCTCCTGCTCATGCAGCAGCGACTCAGCACGCACCCTCACCCCTTCGGCGATGCCGTAGCTGGTCTGCGTCGCCCCGGACACCCCTTCGATGCCTGCCGCATTGAAGTTGATGTGCGCGATCTTCTCCGTCGTCATGCCGTCGAACGTTTTCAAAAACGCCGGATCGCCGGTGACGTAGCCCACATACTGCTCCGTGTCGTAGCTCCGCCGCAGCGCGATGCCGCGCAGCGTGGTGCCGGTGGCGTCCATGAGCATGAAGGTGTCGCTCGGTCCTTTGTAGCCGACGGTGCCGTCTGAGGCTGGTGCGGTGCGCACGGCGAGGGCGATGACGGTGTTGTTAACATCCAGCACTTCGTGGGAACCAGGATGTGATTTGGATTCGCGTAACTGCGCCGCCCGGGGTTCGAGCTTTTGGACTTCCTCCAGCGTGATGGCGTCAGGAAAGCGCAGCGAGGTCGTCGCGCTTTTGCCCATGCGGCGCAGCACCCCTTCGGCAATCGCACTGCTCGTCAGTGTCGCTCCGGAAACCGCCTGCGGCTGCAGGTTTGCGAGTTCGGAGGCTTTTTTGTCCGTGAACTGATGGAAGAACGCGCGCTCGCGCACCACTTCGGCCATATGATCCGTTGTGTCACCGCTGCTCAGGATGCGCAGTCCCAGGACTTTCCCGCGTGCATCGAGCGCGATGAGCGTGTTCGTTGGCCCCGAGTAGCCGATGATGTCATCCGCCTCCGGTGAAGTCTGCATGACGTGACCGAGAGTGATGCCCGAGGCGTCCTTCACCGCCTGCATGCCGTTCTGCGGTGTTAGAGCCGCAGCGGCAGGAAAGAAATCCCGCACGCGGTCCACCGTGAGTGTCATCGCCGCCGGAGTGTGTGAACGCCGGATGGCGACGACCGCCAGCGTCAACAACGCCAAACGCCAGAGGCGTAGAGCGAGGGATTTCCAACGGTGGGAGCGGAGCATACCAAATCGTTAGCAGTCACGTGCTGAAAGAGAAGTCTGCGTTGCCATTTTGTCACCTGAAGCTAGGAGGTGGACCGCGCTGCGCGCCAATGAGATTGAGTATCACCCGCATCAAAGCCGGGCGAACAGAATAGGTTGAACCAATCTTCGCCTGTGGAATGGTAATTGCTTGTTACGTCAAGAGATTCTGTTGCATGAAACACGCTCATAGCATGCTGGTCCTGCTTCTGCTGCTTGCCTACACGGGTACAGCAACTGCGGTCATGCCTGCGGTGTTTGCTGCACTGGCAGAATTGGATGGCAGCCATCGGGTCATGATCTGCCGGACGGAGCAGGGCATGGAAGTGCGCCTTCACCACCGTGAAGACGATTACACGCCGGAAGTGTGTGACCATGCGGGACTGCTGGCACAGATGGTTGTGAGTTTCTGTCGGCCCGCTGCGGAGGGAGACCACAGCCTGACCACCAACCAGGTGACGGGTACGCTGGCGAACCCGGGCGATGCAGCGAAACGATTCATCAACGACAGTCCGGAGGCGGTGACTTTTGACGACTGGCAGACGCGTGTGACGCTGAAGGTGGATTTTAAGGCCGTGCGCCGGGACTTTCGTTCCAGTAGCGGAGTGGCGTTGCGAGAGATTGCTACCGTACGGATGTTGATTTGATGTCTGCATGGGATGTCTGCGGTATCTAAACCGTGCCCCATCAACGTAGATCACAGGCGGGGTGGCTGCTGCCCTGAGCCGAAGTGAACCTTGTCCGAGTCCGATCAGGTCATGCACTGGAATGGCCATGTGGTCGGATCCTTCAACCTGTCAATCGTAGCTTGGCTACCCTCCCCCCACTTTCACGTCTTGTTTATGAAAAATTTTCTCTGCTTGTTTTGTCTCATGGTCGGTTCCGCACTGGCCGACACCTCCAACTGGTCTGGCACCAGCCTGATCTCCTTCGATGGTACCTCCACTCTGCATAGCTGGGGGGGCAAGGTGACGGCCAAACCCTTTGTCACGGCTGTCACCACTGACGCTGCCGGAAATCCTACCCGGGTGGAAGCCACGGTGAAGGTCGAAGTCGCGAAAATGGACACCGCCGAGGCCGACCGCGATGAAAAAATGCGTGAGTCCATGCAGGCTGCCGCGCATCCGCTCATCATCGGTGTCATTGACACCCCCTTCTCTGCCATCCGTCAGGGCGATGCGACACCGTCCACGCTGCCTTTGAAGCTCACACTGCTGGGCAAAACGCAGACGATCATCGGCAAGATCAGCAACTGGCAGCACCGGGGCGACAAGGCCACCTTTGATCTGGATTTCGATCTCTCGCTCAAAAAGAGCGGCATCAAGGTCCCTACCATCCTGCTCTTCATCAAGGTGGGCGATACGATCAAGGTACATGCCGCCGTCTCTCTGAAACGCAATCCCTCCTGAGTCATGCCTGCCTTCATTCATCACATTGCCACCGAGACGCCGGACTTCATCTACAGCAACGAGTTCACGCGTGAGCGCATGAAGGGCTGGGTGTCCGAGCCGCGGGCCAAACGTCTGATCGAAATGATCTACGAACGCACCGGCATCGAGACACGCTACAGTGCCTGCGACGACTTCATGAAGGACGACGGCGAGCTGTTTCGCACGTTGCCGGATGGTACCATGAACTCGCCAACCACAGGTCAGCGCAATGCCCTGTATGCCAGAGCCGCACGCGCACTGGCGGTGAAGCTTGCGCACAAGACTCTGGCCGAGTGTCCGCAGTTTGCGAAGAGCGACATCACGCATCTGGTGTTTGCCTCCTGCACCGGCTTCGCCAATCCAGGGCCGGACTATCACATCATCCGTGAGCTGGGTCTCAACGAAAATGTGGAGCGCTACACCGTCGGGTTCATGGGCTGCTACGCCGCTTTTCCCGCACTGCGCATGGCCGCCCAGTTTTGTGAGGCCAATCCGCAGGCCGTGGTGCTGGTGATGTGCCTGGAGCTCTGCTCCCTGCACCTGCAGGTCACCGACAAACCGGAAAGCATCGTGGCCAATGCGCTGTTTGCCGACGGTGCGGCGGCGGCGATCGTCAGCGCCCGCGAGCCGGCGCGTGACCGGCCCTTTTACCGGGTGCATGGCTTTCAATCGGCGCTCGTGCCTTCCAGTGAAGCGCACATGGCCTGGGACATCGGCGACCACGGCTTCAACATGGTGCTTTCGACTTATGTACCGGAGCTTATCGGCAGCAACATCCACGAGATGATCAGCGGAGTCCTCGACAAGCGCGGCCTTGCGCTGGCGGACATCGACGAGTGGGCGGTGCACCCCGGTGGCAGAGCGATTCTTGAACAAATCGAAGAGCAGCTCGCCCTGCCCGCGACGGCGCTGGACATGGCCCGCAGCGTGCTGCGCGACTATGGGAACATGAGCAGCCCGACGGTGCTGTTTGTCCTCAAAGGCTTCCTCGAAGAAGCGGAAACAGAACGTGCCATGACCTGTGCCATCGCCTTTGGTCCAGGACTCACGGTGGAAACGGCAGTGCTGGAACGCTGCGGCGCGGCGATCTCCACGGCCCAGAATTCACCACCAGCCGCGCTGGCACACGCCGTGATATGAAATCGAGCGCTGACACTCTGGCGTGCACCCCCGACTACGATGTGATCATCGTGGGCGGCGGGCCGGTGGGCCTCTTGCTAGCTTGTTTGCTGAAACAGAAGGGATTGCGTCTGCGCGTGCTGGAGCGGCGGGTGGAGCCCATTGCGCACTCGGCCGCCATCGGCATCACGCCGCCGTCGTTGCAGATCCTCGACAAGCTGGGTCTCGCCGCCGAATTCATCGCCGGCGGGGTCAAGGTGCGCGACTGCTTCGTGCATGGCCAGCGCGGCAGGCTCGGTTGCGTGTCGTTTCGTGAGATTCCCGACGCGCATCGTTTCATTCTCTCGCTGCCGCAGGTCACCACCATTGCGATTCTGCAAAAACATCTGGGCCAGGAGCATCTGGAGTCCGGCTGCGAGGTCAGCGATGTGCGGCAGTTGGCCGACCACTGCACGGTGCTGGCTGGGGAACGCGTGTTCACCGCACGCTATGTGATCGCGTGTGATGGCAGCCGCAGCCGCGTGCGTGAGCTGGTCGGCATGCGGGCGCCGGTTCACGCCTATGACTGTCACTTTGTCATGGGTGATTTCGTGGATCGCAGCAGTTTCGGTGATGAGGCGCATCTGTTTTTCAAGGACACGGGTTCGGTGGAGTCCTTTCCGCTGCCCGGCGGCCAGCGGCGCTGGGTGGTGCAGACCGCCACGCGCATGGACCACCCGCCAGCGGGACTCGTCAGTGAGTTGGTCCGGCAACGCGCTGGCATTGACGTCCCAGTCGCCGATCAGATCAACGAAAGCGTCTTCACGCCGCGCAAATTCAACTCCGACTGCTACTACAAGGGGCGCATCATCCTTTGCGGAGATGCCGCCCATGGCATGAGCCCGATTGGCGGCCAGGGCATGAACACCGGCTTTGCCGACGCCGAGTTTCTCGCGGCCATCCTGTGCCAGGACGATCCGTTGTCGCTGCTGCCCGCCTACAACCGCTTTCGCCGCAAGGCGGTCAAGACGGCCATCTTCCGTGCTGAATGGGGCATGTGGCTCGGCACCTGGCGCGGCAGAGCGCGTTCGCGGCTGCGGGATGTTATTTTGCAGTTCCTGCTCTGCCAGGGCCCCATCGCCAGACACATGGGATCGTTTTACGCGATGCTAACGATCCCGTTCAACACCCTCCAACGCGTGCCTGCGGCAAGTTTGAAGCCGCGCCCGCTCTAAAAATCATGACCACCACGTCCGAATACACCCCCACCATCGATGGTGCCGCCTCCCATTATGACGATCTTGACCAGTTTTACCGCGAAATCTGGGGCGAGCACATCCACCACGGTGTCTGGCTGACCGGCAGGGAGACCGACACGGAAGCGGCGGAAAACCTTGTCAAAATCGTCGCGGAGCTGGGGCATCACAGTCCCGGCAAGGAAGTCTGCGACATCGGCTGCGGCTACGGCACCACGGCCAAGATTTTAGCGACGAACCATGGGGTGAACATCACCGGAATGACCATCTCGGCGGTGCAGCTTGCCTACGCCCAGGCCAACAATTCCGTCCCCGGCAAGACCCACTTCATGCTGCGGGACTGGTACGACAACCATCTGCCGGACAACCAATTCGACATCGTGCAGACGGTCGAAAGCCTGGAACACATGCCTGATCTGCCTACTTTCTTCCGCGAATGCTACCGCGTCATGAAGCCGGGCGGCCGGCTGGTGGCCACAGCCTGGATGTCCTGCGAGAATCCCAGTCCTTTTGCCAAACGCCACCTCATTGACGCCATCACCCGCGAGACCCAGATCGCCGGGGTACGGCCTGAAAGCGAGTTTCGGGCCGCCACCGAAGGTGCCGGTTTTGTGAATTACCAGTTCAAGGACTACGCCAAACAGGTGAAACGCACCTGGCCGCTCTGCGCCCTGCGCACGGTGAAAGGACTGTTGACCAAGGCGCACTATCGCCGTTTTTTGTTCAGTTCACAGAATCCGAACCGTATTTTCGCCCTGACTTTGTTCCGCATCTGGCTCGCCTATGAGCTGGGTGTGCAACGTTACGGCGTCTTCAGCGCTGAAAAGCGTTGATCCAGCACCAGAATTGACTAAACACATCCATGCCCGTGAGCGAAGACCGAAAACAAGAAATCACCAAATCTCTGAAACGTTGCAGTGAGGAGACGGTGGCGGCTGCCCTGCGCTTTGAAGAAAGCAAGAACCTCGATGAGCTGGACGCCATCATTCTCGGCGTTTTGGCGCGTGATGCGGCCAACCCCCGGCCCGATGGTGTCGCATCGGTCACCGATGACATGAAGCTGATGGAAGACATCGGCATGGACTCCTTTGGCATGATCGAAGTGGTGATGACGGCGGAGGAAGTGCTCGGCCTGACGATCGCCACGGAAGAACTGGGCGGGATTGTCACCCTGGGCGATCTGAAGAAATTTCTCCGTGCCAAATTCGGTGCGAGCGCCTCATGAACCGGGTGGTCGTCACCGGGCTGGGATTCATCTCCAGCATCGGCAACAATCGTGCTGCGGTGCTCGAAAGCCTGCGCGAAGGCCGTTCTGGCATCGAATTCGTCCCGGAATTGGCTGCCGCCAATGACCGCGTGAAGCTGGCTGGCACGGTGAAGGGATTTGAATTTCCCACGTCCGATCCGCTCGACTGGACCTTCCCTGAGCACGTCAAGCTGAACCGTGCGCAACTGCGCACGATGGTGCCCAATGCCGTGTTTGCCTATGCTTCCATGCAGGAGGCCATCGCTGATGCCAGACTCGAACCCGCTCAGGTGTCAGATCCACAGACCGGCCTGTACTGTGCCTCGGCCGGTTCACCTTGGATGACCTACCTGGCGATGGATTCGGTGATCAAACGCGGCCCGGCACGCACCTCGGCACCGGTGGTCATCACCGGCATGCCGAATTCTCTGCATCTGAATCTCACCGCTTTGTTCAAGATCAAAGGCGCGACACTGGCGTTCAACAGCGCCTGTGCCTCGTCCTCGCATGCCTTGGGGCACGCCTGTGACATGATCCGGCTGGGCCGGCAGAAAACCATGTTTGTCGTCGGTGCGGAGGACGCCCAACTGCTGCATACCGTTTTGCCCTTTGCTTCGCTGCGGGCGCTGAGCGCGCAGAGTGACCCCGCCCAGGCACCGCGTCCGTTTGATGCAGGCCGTGACGGCTTCATCACCACCGGTGGCGGTGTGACGCTCGTGCTCGAAGACGCCGAACATGCCGCCGCACGCGGTGCCACAGTTTACGCTGAGGTCACCGGCTGGGGCCAGGGCTCGGACGGCTACGATGTGGTGGCGCCCGATCCGAGCGGCAGCGGGCTGGCGCGCGCGATGACCAACGCCCTGCAAGACGCCAAGCTGGACACTGCGTCGATCGATTACATCAATGCGCACGGCACCGCGACCAGTGCAGGCGACCTTGCTGAACTCAATGCGCTCAAAACCGTCTTCACCGGCGATGTGCGGCCCAAGGTCAGCAGCACCAAGGCGCTGACCGGTCACGGGCTCTGCCTCGCGGGAGCTCTGGAGGCTGGCATCTGCTGTCTGGCCTTGAAGGAGGGCTTCATGCCGGTCTCCGCGAAGATTCAGCAGCTTGATCCCGCCTGCGCGGGGATGGACATCCTCACCAGTCCGATTGATCAGGCACCACGTGTGGCCATGAGCAATTCCAGCGGCTTCGGCGGCTCGAACGTGACGCTGATTTTCTCGCTCACTTGATCCACTTCCATTTCGCGAACTGGAAGTAGAGCACCGGGAGCAGCAGGAGCGTCAGCACCGTGCCAAACAGCAGGCCAAAGATGTGCACGGCGGTCAGTGGCCGCCACAATTCACCGCCGGTGACGGCGAGCGGCATCAACCCGCAGACCGTGGCAAACACCGTGGCCAGCACCGCACGCAGACGCACCAGAGCGGCCTGCATGAGGGCAGTCTCGAGTTCGACGCCTGCGGCCCGCTCTTCCTCGATGAAGTCCGAGAGCACGATGATGTGGCTGACAATCACGCCGGCGAGGCTGACGATGCCGATCAACGCCATGAAACCGAAGGAGGCATGCGTGGTGGCCAGACCGGCGAAGGCCCCGATCAGCCCCAGTGGCACGGTAAGCATCACCACGAGCGATTTCATGATGGAGCGGAACTGGATGACCATCGCGAGGGCGATGAGGGCGAGGGAGATTTTCAGGACATGCTCCATCTCACGCTGGCTGTTGCGCAGTTCGCGCTCTTCACCGCCGAACTCGATGCCGCCAGTGGGGAAGGACGTGCGTGCACGGTTTAAAATGCCGGAGGGGAGGGTGCCGAAGGGCGCGAGCGCTTTGACGGTGACGGTCCGCTGTTGATTGATGTGGGGGAGGAGGCTCGCATCATCGTGGACTTTGTAGGCACCGGCTGCGCGCAGCGCGTTGGCGACCTGGGCGGTCTTGGCCTGCATTTCGTCGCCGCTGATTTCGATCTGGATCGGAGTTTCCAGCGCTGGGCCTTGCTCAATCTGTTTGACGAGGCAGAGCGCGTCCTGGATCTCGCGGTCGAAGATTTCGCGCAGATGAATGATGAGCGCAGGCACGTCTTCCGCGTGGCGCGTGTTCACCAGCACCTGCGCCACGTTGGCAGCGGGCTGGCGCGGCAGGACGTTGTAATAGAACATCGGCGTGCCGCCGCCACTCACGACGACAGCGCTCTGGACGGCCTCCTCCTGCTGCAATTGAGCGCTGATTTGCGCCGTGATCTTTTGCGTCTGCTCGATGGTGCTTCCTTCCGGGAGTTGGACATCCACCAGGAACTGGTTGCGCTGGGCGACGGGGAAGAACTGTTTGCCGAAGAGGGGAATGAGCGCCGTGCTGGCCACGAGGAGGCCATAAGCGCCGAGGATGGTGAGGAGCGGCCGGTGCAGTGCATGCTGCAGCGCGCTTTTGTAGAATGGGATCAAGCGATGCAGCGGATGCGAACCGCTGACCGCATCAAAACCCTTCTGCCCGCGCAGCAGGTAGTAACCCAGCAGCGGGATGAAGGTCATTGAGACGATGCGCGAGGAGACCAGCGCCAGCGTGATGACGATGGGCAGGGAGATGATGAACGCACCCATGTCTCCGGGCAGCAGCGCGAGCGGAAGGAAGGCAAGGATGTTGACGACGGTGCCGAAGAAGATGGCGCGCCGCAGCTTGAACGGCCCAAGCCAGGCAGCGATGCCGCGCGGCTGGCCGTCGGCGAGCTCACGGTTGATCCCATCCGAGGCGACGACGGGGTCATCGACCAGCATGCCCAGTGAGATGATCAGCGCGGCGATGGAAATCTGCTGCAGCGGCACATGCAGCGCCGCCATGCCGCCGAGAGTCATTGCGATCGTCAGTGGAATCGCGACGGCGACGACGACCGCCGTGCGCCAGTCCATGAGCAGCAGCGCCACGAGCACGACGACAATCACCGCCTCAATGAAACAGTGCATAAATTCGCCGATGAGGTGGGCGGTGGCGGCAGGCTGATCGGAGACGGTGATGACCTTGATGCCATCGGGCAATGGGAGGCTGCCGATCTTGGCGAGGACGGCTTTTTTGAAGTCATGGATGATGCTGCCCGTTTTCATTTCCACGCCGACGAGCACGCTCGCGGAAGCATTCAGCGGGCCATTTTCCTCACGGCGCAGCGTGCGCACGCTGTAGCCGGCCGCCGCCATGTCTTCAATGGAGGTGATCTCCTCCGGTGCATGGCCAAACTGGCGGATGCGTCCGGTGCTTGGGACAGTCTTGAGCGCCTGCTCGATCTCGTCGGCTGCTGTAGCCGCTGCATCGCCAAGCACGGCAAAGAGCAGCGTGGCAGGGCGCTGGAAGTCCGTTGCGAGACGAGGTTCTTCGCAGTCGGCAGGGAGCTTGACGTTCTGCAAAATCTCGCGCGTTTTCCGCCACTCCTGCGCGATGACTTCCTGCCGGTCCGCCTTGAGTCTGACGACAATGGTGGAGATGTTGTCCTGCGACTGTGAATGCAGCTTTTCAAGCGTGGGCAACTGCGTGAGCGCGGCTTCGAGCTTTGCGGTCACCTCCTGCTCCATCTGGGCTGCGGTATATTCCGGATGCACGGTGATGAGCACCGCATCGTGTAACGGGAATGTCGGATCTTCCTGCTGCGGCAGGCTTTGAAACGCGAGCCAGCCCCACACCAGCACCGCGCCCATCGCCAGCCAGCCGAGGAACCGGTGTTCGACGAAAAACCGGGTGAGGCCGCCGTTGGCAGGAACTGTTGCGGGGGACGAATCCATGTGGGTTGTGGCAGACATCAATTTTCGTCGCGACCAGGCAACTGCGCAATGACGCACGTTGCAGTATTGCATGGCTGCTTTGTGTTGCGGCAGATCATTCTGCTTCCCGAATGGCTAAAAACATCCTTGGACCGGGTGCGCTGCGTATGTCTTGATTGACTCAATGAAAGAATGAAAGAGCGCGTAATCCAGCCCGAACTTCTCGACACCCTGCCGCAGGACGACCCTGACGCCATTCGCGCGCGTGAGGAAATGGTGATGGTGAATGGCATCATGGGCAATCATCGCTGGATTGAGCGCATGGTCCGTCGTCACCGCGAACTTGGCTGGCGCATAGCGGAGCTAGGAGCGGGAGACGGAACGCTGTCAATGCGGCTGCTGGAATCAGGCTGTTGTACGGAGGCGGCGCTGCATGCCTTCGATCTGGCACCCAGGCCGAAGCTCTGGCCTGAGGCGGCCCACTGGACGTGCGGCGATGTGCTTGTGCAGCCGCTGCCGGAAACAGAGATCGTGATCGCGAACTTGTTCCTGCATCATTTCACCAAGGAGCAATTGCTCCTGCTCGGTTCGCGGTTGTCTCCCGCGACACGGTTGATTGTGGCGGTGGAGCCGGCGCGCCGGTGGATTTACGCCGTGCTGGGCCGCCTGTTTTGCGAGCTGGCGGAACTCAACCATGTGCAGCGTTTTGACATGCAGGCGAGCATTCGCGCGGGATTTCACGGCCAGGAATCACAGCAGGCGCTCGGGCTTGGCAATGAATGGCAGGTGGATGCCCATGAACATCCCATGGGATCTTATCGTTTCATAGCCTGGCGCTGAGAGTTAATCTCACGTCAGGCCATGCGCTCGTTGCCCTCTGGCTGGACCGCATTCATACTGCGGCACATGATCCGGCCCCACACGCCGCCAGAAGCACCCGCCGACGAGCCTGCGCGCCGTGGGGAATCCGGTGGTGCTTGGGCGTCGCCCTGGGAGCTGGATCTGGAGTGGCAGGATGCGCCGCCGGGGAAAAAGGTTCGCTACGTCGAGCCAACGCCGGCTCCTGCACCTGCACCGTACGAGCCCAAGTTTGTGCCCGCGCCACCGGTGCAGACACCGCCGCCTGCGGCGGTGGAGGCCATGCCCGAGGTGCCCAGGCGTGCACCGCCTTCCAGGCTGGTCACCAAGCCGCACCCTGCTCCGGTGGTGGAGCGTGAGGCCTCCTGGTCTGCGCTGGCCATCCTGAGCATGGGTTTGCTGGCGCTGGTTTTCATCGCCTGGCTGTATGTGGACGATCAGGCACCGGGCCTGGATCAAGACCTGCTCCTCAACCGGCCGGTTGATCAGGCGGCCACGATTCAGACCCCGGACAAGCTGCACAAATTTTTAGATTCGCTGGTGCTCTTTGACACTTCGCAGTTGAATGGCAGGCCGCCGTGGCTGTGGGACACGCCATCGCTCTCACGCGTCGTGCAGTCCAATGGTGCCGCCCTCGACAATCTGCGTGATCTGCTGGAAGACGCCGACTGGCATCCCACGCATGCGGCATGGCATGCTGCGGACCCATGTACGGATCCGCGCTGGCAGCAAGTCATGATGCTCAAGCAGGCGGAGGCCGCCTATCTCTCCCGCCGCATGCACGAGGAAGCGGCCTTTACGGCGGCGATCGATCTCGCGGAACTCGGCTGGCGGCTTGAGCATATCTGGGCCTGGCCGTCCTGCTACCAGCGCTCTTTGGAGGCCCAGACACTTGCCGCCGAGACGCTGGCCGATCTGTTGCGGCAGACCCGGCTGCCGGAAGCCACGCTGCGGCAGTTTCAGCGCCAGTTCAGCGTCTGCCAGCCCACCACGAAAATCCTGGAGGGCGCCATGGACGCCTTCTACGTGCATGAGAAAAAACTCATCCTCGGTCCGAAGAGCGGCGAAAACCTCGACACCATGCCCGGCGGCGTGCAGTTGCACCGTCCAGGCCGGTTGTTTTTCAAACCGTATGAAACCCTGCAGCATTTCGCCACGGCGTTCCGGCAGATCAAAGATGAAGCGCTGGCACCGCTGGTCCTCACCGCCGAAGTACGGCTGAAGGAGAACCCCGTCGCCGAAACATCCTACCAGCCCAATTCCGCCGGGCTGGCCTACTTCCATCAGCGCATGAAGGCCTACACGCCCATGCCTGCGGCACTTGGGCTGATGCGCGCCCGTGGTAATCTGGTCATCACCCTGTTCGCGGTGCGGCGCTGCATAGCGGAGAAAAAATTGGTGCCTGCCACCCTTGAACAACTGCGCACCTTCAACTACCTGCTCGACCTGCCTCTGGACCCCTACACCGGCGCTCCGCTGCAGTACAGCCTGGAGTCTGGACTGATTTGGTCCGTTGGCACGGATCTCAAATCCGCCAACGGGCTGGCCACCGAGCCGCCGATGAGTGACGCCACTGAACCGACCGTACAACTTGGCATCGCCATCGCGGCGGTGGCGAAGTAGGCGGGTGTGAGCAACCCTGGGAATTCCCATTTCGTCCCTGGTAAGTAGAAAAGTTTCAGTTGCGGAGAATCCATGAATTCGTATCCGAGTCCGACGTCCTTTACCACCACGCCCACCATGAAACACATCCTCACCATCATTGCCGCGCTCAGCCTGCTGGCCGGCTTGTCCCCTGCCGCCGAGCCGTTGAACACCGTCTGCCCCATCTCCGGCAAGCCTGCGAGTCCGGCCATCACCAGCACCTATTCAAAGACCGTTGCCGTCTGCTGCAACCGCTGCAAAGCCCAGTTCACCGCCGCCCCCAAGGGCTATCTCAACAACATCATCGCCGCCGTCGCCGGCCAGTGCCCGCTGAGCAAAAAGAAATCCGATCCTTCCATCAAAGTGACTTACACCCGTGAGGTGGCGTTTGCCGATGCCGCCAGCAAGGCCGCCTTTGACGCCGCGCCGGACAAGCACATCAAGGAAGTGCGCCAGTAATCGGGAGCTTGCTTTTCACTCCTCAAGCGGAGCTGCGAAATGCGGCTCCGCTTTTTTTATGCCAGCATGATTCAGCGTGTCATCAAAACACGTTCCCGCTAGTCTCCACCCTTGTGAAAGCCAAAGCCGCCGCCACATCCCCCGTCGATGCCCTGCGCGATCTCTTCGACGCGCTGCCGGACGTGCAGGCATGGATCAAGGACGCCAGACGCCGCTACCTCTGGGTAAACCGCACCTTCCTGCTGAACTACGGCATGCATCAGCTGGATGAAGTGCTCGGCAAGACCGATGATGATCTCTCACCTGCACACCTCGCGGCGCATTTCCGTGCTGGCGATGAAGCGGTGCTGGCCGGGCAGACGGTGCAAGGGCGCCTGGAACTTGTCGGCCGCTTTGACCACACGGCGGCATGGTGCTTCACCACCAAGCGCCCCGTCTGCAATGCGAGAGGCCGCATCGTCGGCACCGCAGGTATCACGCGCGCACTGGATGCCGCGCAGATCGATCAACGCAGCGACATCCGCCTCGGTGTGGTCATCGCGCTGATGACCCGCCGCCTCGGTGAATCCGTCACGAATGCCGACATGGCGCGCAGCGTTGGCATGTCCGTGCGTGCCTTCGAGCGCAGCTTCCTCCGCGAATATGGTCTGCCCCCGCAACAGTATCTGAAGCGCCTGCGCATTCAGACCGCCTGCCGCCTGCTCGTTGATACGCGTGAATCCATCTCATCTGTCAGTCTGCGCTGCGGCTTCGCGGACCAGAGCCACCTCACCCGTGCATTTCGGCGTGTCACGGGGCTTACACCGGGCGCGTACCGAGACAAATACGCTGCCGCGAATATTCCACGCCCTGCCGTTTCTGTTCTATCCCGGCGCAGGACGAAGCGATAGCATCTCCGCACCATGAAGCTCCAACCAGGCACCACCTTCGTCAAAAACGGCCAGCTCGTCGATGGCACGGGCCGTCCGGCCGTTCCAAATGCCGCAGTCATCATCACTGACGGCATTATCAGCTATGCAGGTCCCGCTGCGGATGCACCGCCAGCTGCTCCTGAAGCTCGCACCATTGACGCAGGCGGTGGCACGATCATGCCGGGCCTCATTGAGGCGCACATCCACCTTACCTACTTCAATGTGTCCGAGCTGCAGGATCTCGACATCAAGTTCCCCGTCGAATACGTCACGCTGCAATCTGCTGTGAATGCCAAGACTGCGCTCGAATGCGGCTACACGGCGGCGCGCAGCGGCGGCTGCCTGCACAACATCGACGTGTGGATGAACAAGGCCATTGAGGAGGACATGATCCCCGGTCCGCGCCTCAGCACAAGTGGCCGCGAGATCTGCGGCGCAGGCGGTTTGATGGACTGGAACCCTGACTACCGCCGCATTGGCATGGAGGGCATCGTTTTCATCGTGAACGGTCCCGAGCAGGCGCGCACCGCCGTGAGAAAACTTGTCAAAGACGGCATCGAGTGGGTCAAAACGTATCCCACAGGCGATGCGGCCTCTCCCGACATCAATGATCACCACACGCTGTGCATGACCTTCGATGAAATGCATGCCGTCGTGGCCACGGCGCACAATCACGGCCTCAAAGTCACCGGCCACTGCCGAGCCACCGAGGGCATCCGCAATGCGCTCAAAGCCGGATACGATGCCATCGAGCACGGCACCTTCATGGACGACGAGTGCCTTGATCTCCTGCTCAAGCGCAACGTCCCGATGTGCCCCGGTCTCGGTTTCGAGCTCTTCAGCGTGCAGCGCGGCAAGGACGTCGGCCTGTCTCAGCGTGTACTCGGCGGCCATCAAGAGACTCTCGAAGCCGGTGCTGAAAGCTGCCGCAAAGTCCTCAAGGCCGGCGGCACCATGGGCCTCGGTGGCGACTACGGCTTTGCCTGGACACCGCACGGCACCTACGCCCAGGAACTGACCTTTTTCGTCAATTACGTCGGCTTCTCTCCGCTCGACACCCTCAGGTGCGCCACGCTCGGCGGCGCCAAGATGATGGGCCGCGAAAAGGAGATCGGCTCTCTTGAGGCAGGCAAGCTGGGGGATGTCCTCGTGGTCAAAGGCGACGTGCTCAAAGACATCTCCATTCTTGAGAACCGCGACAACCTCCTCGCCGTCATGCAGGGCGGCGTGGTGAAAGCTGGAACGCTCGTAAAGCCTGCGAGTTTCTGATTCGGCAGTCCGTTCCATCGTCATGAAGCCAGCCCTTCTCCTCGCCGCCCTTCTGGCCACCCACTCTTCCGCCGCCGACATCCAGGTGGAAAAGCTCGGCTCCGTCCTACACTTCAGCAGCGGAGGGAAGACGATCTGTGATTATCAGATGGAAGCGGGCGAGGTGCCTGAAGGCGTGTCTGCCGTTTTCAAACACGGCGCTCATCTGCACCCGGTGTATTCGCCCAGTGGCAAGCTCGTCACCGGCAATCATCCCGAAGATCACCGCTGGCATCGCGGCATCTGGATGGCGTGGACAAAGACTGAGTTTGGCGATTCCCATCCCGATTTCTGGAATCAGGGCAAAGGCGACGGCAAAAACAAAAGCGGTGACCAGATCCTTGCCGAAGTGCGTTTCGCCAAATTGGACAAGAGCTGGGGTGGTGCTGACGGCGGCGGCTTCATCAGCCAGCATCTGTTTCTCGATCACAGCCACGCGCCCGATACCAAAGTGCTCAATGAAACGTGGGAGGTCGCGGTGGCGCAGAAGGATCTCGATGGCACGACCGCCAACATCATTGATCTCACCAGCACACAGTCCTGCGCGGGCAACCAACCTCTCAAGCTGCCGAAGTACCACTATGGCGGCCTCGGCGTGCGCGGCAATGCTGCGTGGAATCCGGTCGATGCCGTCACGATGCTCACCAGCGAAGGTCATGACCGCCTCAAAGGTGATTCCACCAAGGGCAAATGGGTCCACATCGGCGGTCAGGTCGATGGCGTACCCACCGGCATGGTGATCTTGATTCACCCTTCGAACTTTCGCTTCCCGCAGCCCCTGCGCCTCAATCCCAAAAATCCGCAGCTCTGCATCGCCCCCTCACAGGATGGCGACTGGTCCATCGAACCCGGCAAACCCTATGTCTCCAAATACCGCATCCTTGTTTTTGATGGCGCACCGGATGCGAAATGGATCGAGGCACAATGGCAGAACTATGCGAATTGATGGCCTACGGAATACACAGAATACACGGAAACTGACTTTGATTTCTGAAGCCGTCCTTCAACTCTATTTCTGATCCTTTCCGAGTATACCTTAGGCCATTCAAATCCGTCATGAGCAAACTGATCTACCCCGAAGAATCATTTCGCATACGCGGAGCTTGCTTTGAGGTCTATAAGTTGAAGGGCTGTGGATTCACTGAGCCAATCTATCAAGAGTGTCTCGAAGCAGAATTGGAACTCCAAGACATTCCTTTCGATGCACAGCAGCAGTTTCCGCTCACCTACAAAGACCGGCGTCTGAGACACACGTTCATCCCTGATCTTGTCTGCTTCGGCAAAATCATCCTCGAACTCAAAGCCGTGCCAAATCTCACCGACGAGCACCGTGCCCAGATCATCAATTATCTCCAAGCAACTGGCATGCAGCTCGGTCTGCTCATCAATTTCGGACACTACCCAAAAATTCAAATCGAACGTTTCCTCAACTCCGACGGCTTTTGTGGACCAGCCTGATAGCCTGCGGAATACGTGGAATACCCGGAACCCTGTTTTATGACACCCAAGCCCTCCCTTTCCTATCTCTGCCTTCTGATCTTTTCCGCGTATTCCGTGTGTTCCGTAGGCCAAATCCAAGCCGAAGGCATCTTCGACAAATCCAATCTCGCCGCGTGGTGCATCGTGCCGTTTGACGCAGGCAAACGCGGCCCGGAAGAGCGTGCGGCCATGCTGGAGAAGATGGGCGTGAAGAAATTCGTCTATGACTACCGTGCTGAGCATATCCCGCAGTGGGACGACGAGCTGAACGCGCTCAAAAAGCATCACATAGAGCTTATGGGCTGGTGGTTCCCGACTGTCCTCAATGACGAAGCTAAGAAGACGCTCGAACTCTTCAAACGCCATGGCGTGCATCCGCAGCTCTGGGTGAATGGCAACGGCGGTGCGATCCAGGTCAAGGACGAGGCGGATCAGCAGACGCGTGTGGCAAAAGAAGTCGAACGCTTGAAGCCGATCTGCGAAGCCGCTGCACCTCTGGGTTGCCAAGTGGCGCTCTACAACCATGGCTCCTGGTATGGCGAGCCAGAAAATGCCATCGCTATCGTGGAGGCGCTGAAAGCCAAAGGCATCAAAAATGTCGGCATCGTGTACAATCTGCATCATGGCCATGGTCATCTTGACCGGCTCGCCAAAGTGCTGCCGCGCATGCTGCCGCACCTGCTGTGCTTCAATCTCAACGGCATGGACATCGACGGTGAGGCCAAAGGCCGCAAGATCCTCCCGCTTGGTGTTGGCACCGAAGATGTGAAGGTGCTGCGCATTGTTCGTGCGAGCGGTTATAGCGGCCCCATCGGCATCCTGAACCACACCAACGAAGACGCTGAAGGCCGCCTGCTCGACAACCTCGACGGCCTCGCCTGGCTCGTGCCGCAACTCGACGACAATCCTCCCGGCCCGAAGCCCAAGTACCGCACCTGGAGCGACAAGCCCGCTGCCGCAGCTTTCATCAACAAACCTGCCATGACCGGCGAGGGCGTGCCCTCCCTGAGCAAGGAATTTGGTGAGGCGCTGAAGGGCAGCTACTTTGAGCAGGACAACGAGCCCTTCCGCACGCTGCCGCTCACCATCGAGTGCCGCGCCAAACTGACCGGCAAAGATCACTACAACATCCTCATCGCCTCTGACGCCAAATCATCCGCCACGCATTGGGAGCTCTACACGCATGCGAAACGCGGCACGCTGGCGCTCTTCATGCCCGGTCGCGGCGGTGACTTCGATTCGCAGGTGAATGTCTGCGACGGCCAGTGGCACGACTTCCTCGCCAGCATCGATGACAAGAGCGTGGTGCTCTATGTCGATGGCAAACAGGTGCTCGAAAAGCCGGTGCAGCCGATGAACGGCACGCCTAAAGCAGGTGGCATCGCATTCGGCAGCCTTGTGGATGGAAGCATCGGCTGTGAAGGGCTCATTGACGATGTACGCATCGCACGTGGCGTGATGAAGCCGCGCAAAAGCAATGGGCCGCGTCTGCGCATGGACAACACGATCGGCATCTGGGATTTCGACCACCTCGACGCGCTCATGCCGCCCAAGGCCCCGCCGCCCGCCGCCTTCAAACCCGACCGCAAACCTCTCCATCCCGAGGACAACGTTCATTGGGAGGAATTCGTGAATCGCGAACGTGTCTTCGACTTCTACGGCAAGCAGGCGCTGCAATTCATGAAGCAGAAGCCGCTGCCCGAACTGATCCCGCAGTTCCCGGGCCTCGATGGCGGCCAGCAAGGCCACTGGGGCAATCAGAACGATCAGGTGACGTGGAAGGACGGGCGCTTTGCCACGAGCGATCATGGCTCGGTGTTTAGCTGCGTCTTCAAAGGTGCGGGGCTGACCATTCCGAAGGCGGTGTGTGTGCGGACCGGAGACACCTCCTATGTCTTCAATCCTGAAACACTTTCATTCCCGCTCACATGGACCGGAGGCTTCATCAAGCTCGGTGATGCACGACACGGCTTTATGGGTGGAGCCGCGATGGATGGCAAGGTGGCATCAAAGCCATCCACCAAGCTCAATGGGCAATACCATGGCTTCTACCGGCAGGGCAAAGAAGTCCTCTTCAAAGTCGGTGATTCGCTTTGGAATGTGCGTGGCGAGGAAGTTCCCCAGGCCAAAGAGTTTCCCGCCCAATGGCCGAAGCGGATTGAAACCAAAGGCAAACTCGGCACGCAGCAACCTTTCGCTACCGACACCATCGAGCTGCCATGGGAGAATCCGTACGGCGCTCTATTCTTCATCACCGCACATGACTTCTTCAGCGATGGCACCGCCGCCATCGCCACCATGACTGGCGAAGTCTGGCTGGTGAAGGGCATTGATGAGAAGCTCGAAAAGGTACGCTGGAAGCGCTTCGCCACCGGACTGAACCAGCCGCTGGGCATGAAGATCGTGAAGGACAAGCTCTACGTCCTTGGCCGTGATCAAATCACCTGCCTGCAGGATCTCAATGGCGATGACGAGGCGGACTTCTACGAGTGCATCACGAACGCCATGCAGACCTCGCCCGGCGGTCATGATTTCATTGTCGGACTCGAGACCGACAAAGAAGGACGCTGGTATTTTGCTTCTGGAAATGAAGGTGTGTGCCGCATCACGGGTCGCGACAAGCTCGAAGTCCTCGGCACCGGCTTCCGCAATCCCGATGGCCTCGGCATCTCGCCGGATGGCCGGTTCGTCACCACCAGCGGGCAGGAAGGCGACTGGACACCGGCTTCCTCCATCTTCCAGATCGAGTTGGATCACAATCTCGGCGCTCACTTCGGAGCTGGTGGCCCCAAGAACGGCCAGACCCCCGAGCCGGTGCTGATGTACATGCCGCGTGGCGAAGACAACAGCGCGAGCAGCCAGGCCTTCATTTCGAGTGAGAAATGGGCAGCCCTCAAAGGCGATGGCAATTTCGTTCACCTCTCCTCGGGCGGCGGCAGCGCCTGGCTTGTCATGCGCCAGAACGTCAAAGGCCGATGGCAGGCAGCCTCCGTCAAGATCAGCGGCAATTTCGACTCCGGCCCGCAATGCGCCCGCTTCAATCCCAATGACGGCCACCTCTACGTGAACGGCATGCAGGGCTGGGGCAGCTACACGCCGAAGGACGGCTGCTTCCAGCGCGTGCGCTTCACCGGCGGTGAGAAGCCCGTGCCCATCGGCTTCGAAGCCCGCGACAACGGTGTGCTGCTGCGCTTCAACCAACCCGTGAAAGAAGCCGATGCCGCCACATGCTTCGCCCAATGCTGGAACTACCGCTACGGCCCGCAGTATGGCTCGCCTGAGTATTCCGTGAAGTATGCCGACACCCCCGGCCATGATCCGCTCGAAGTGCGCAGCGTACAGAAGCTCGACGGCGGCAAGACGCTCTTCCTCGAAATCCCGCAGATCGTCACCGCGAGCCAGATTCATCTTCATCTGAGCACCGGCCACGACATCTTCCTGACCGCGCACGCCCTAGCCGAACCCTTCACCGAGTTCCCGGGCTACGCTAAAATTGCGAAGACCAATCACGCCGCGCAGATCGGCCTCGAAGCACCAAAGCCTGCCAAACTCAACCCATGGGCCAAAGGCGAAGGCGGCCGCGAACTCGTCATCGAAGCCGCACTGGGCCTGCAATACGTGCAAAAGCAGCTCACCGCCAAAGCCAGCGAAAAACTCACCATCGTCTTCAAGAACCCCGATGTGGTGCCGCACAACTGGATGCTCGCCAAGCCGGGCACGCTGCAAAAAATCGGCAACCTCGCCAATCTCATGATCACCGATCCGCAGGGCCTGGCGAAACACTACGTGCCCGACTCCGATGACGTCCTTGCCTACACGGACATGACGAATCCGCAGGCCAGCTTCACCATTCACATCACCGCCCCGAAAGAGAAAGGCGACTACCCCTACCTCTGCACCTTCCCCGGGCACTGGATGGTGATGAACGGCGTGCTGAAGGTGGAGTGAGTAGAACAAGCCCCCGGCTTGTCGGTACACCACCTCTACCCTCAGCAGACAGGCAGGCTATTTCTTCATCAAATACGCAAAGAAGTCCTTCAAATCCGCGTCGCTCATCCCAGTGGTCAGACCTTCGGGCATGAGGGACACGGGCGAGGCGGTCATGGATTCGATGTCGGTTTGCTTGAGCGCGGTTTTATTGTTGGCCATGTCCTTGATGACGATGCCCTTGGCGTCCTGCGCGTCCATGAGGCCGGTGAGGATCTGGCCGCCTTTGGTTTTCACGATGTAAGCGCCGAAGCCCTCGCGGATTTCCATGCTGGGCATGAAGAGGTTGTCGAGCCAGAAGTCGGCGTTGCTGCGGTCGTAGCCGGTGAGCTCGGGGCCGATCTGGCCACCTTCGCCAAAGAGCTTGTGGCAGATGGCGCAGCGGGCCATGAACTGCAGCTTGCCCTTCTCAGCATCGCCGAGGCCGGTCTTGAGCACGGCTTTGATGCGCTCGGACTCCTTCTTCTTTTCCGGCGTGGGGCCGGTGGCCAGCAGGCCCTTCCAGTGCTTGTCGATGGCCGCATCAATCTCGGGGTCTTTATGCAAGCTGAGCTGGCGCACGATGTCCACGGTGAAGTGCTTGGCTGGCACCTTCCAGTCGTTGACAAAGCTCACCAAAATCAACGCCCACTCCTTGCGCCCCGCCATCACACGCAGCGCGTCTTCGCGCAGCGCTTTGTCTCCGGCGATCTGCTGCTCCCAATTCATCAGCAGCGCTTCTGGAATGCGCTTGTCATCAAACTTGGCAGCCGCTTGAAGTATGCCGCGCTTGAGGCCAGGCGGGTTCGTGCTTTTCAAAATGTTCACCATCGGCATCACCGCATCCTGCTTGCCGAGTTCGGCCAGGGTTTTGGCGATGGCGATGCGGGCGGTGCTGCTAGCCTTCTTGTCTTCCAGCAGTTTCAGCGCGCTCTTCAGCGCATCCTTGCTGCCGCTGCGCAGGGCGAGCGTCAGATCACCGCCGCTCTGCTTCGCCATGTAGTCGTTGAGCGCCTTGGTGAGTGACTCCGGCAGCTTCGGCATCTCCGCGCCTTCAAACGCGGACGCGATGCCGGCGATGAATTTGCCACGCAAGGCCTCGTCGTTCGTCAGCGCCAGCAGATCGGCGCAGGACTGGAAATTCTCTTCACCCCCGGCCAGCGCGTAGCGTTTCGCCAGCTTTTCAGCCAGGTTGTCGCGGAAGAGGGCGGTTTTAAGAAAGGTGGGGTCGTTCTTGAGGAAGTCGAAGACGGCGGCGCGTTCCTTCTCAGCCTTTGATTCCAGCGCCCACCACGCGAGCAGGGGCAGATGGCCGCTGATGTCTTCGGCATCGCCGCTCCAAAGCAGTGGCAGGGCGATTGCAGCTGGAAGACGTTTGGCTGAAGCGAGAATTTGAGCGCGGACTTCGGGATGTTTTTCTTCACGCAGCATCGCCAGCGCACCCAGCGACCCCCAAGTAAGCGGTTGTTCGCCGATCATTTTCACAGCCCAGCGCCGAACATAGGGATCTGAGCTTTGCACAGCCCCAACAATGGCAATGCCAGCGTCGGCCTGGAAATGGGAATCCTCTGGGAAGTTTTCAGCGAGCACATTAAAGACCCAGAGCCTCTCCAAGTCTCCCGGCGCGGCGGATTTTGAGGGCCACCCCATTTTCACATTGAGCCCGCGCCACCCGATCTCCAGCACCGCCTGCTTCCTGAACCACTCATTCGGATGGCTCAAATAACCCAGCAGTTCATCACCACTCGCTTTGCTCAGATCAAAGGGCTTTAACCTCGGCGCGCCAGCGGCGGGCCGCACGCGGTAGATGCGGCCGCTGGTTTTGTGCCAGTCGTCGATGGGGCTGACGTGGCTGAGGCGGGTGTCGTACCAGTCGGCCATGTAGAAGCCGCCATCGGGGCCCACACCGGCCCAGACCGGGCGGAACCAGCGGTCCGGGGTGCTGAGGAGGTTTTCTTCGTCCTTGGTGCGGAAGGTGGAGCCGTCCGGGATGCGCTCGCTGACATAAACGAGATTTTGCAGCGCATTCGGGGCGATGATTTTGCCTTCGTAGGCGCTGCCGAGCAGACCGCCCTCATACACGGTGAAGGCCTGCGGAAAGCGTTTGTTGTCGCCCTCATGCCGCATGTGCTCAAACCAGCCGAAGGCATACGGATTGGTGAGCGGGCCGTGCTTGCCCCAGCCTTTGATGCCGTAGCTGCCCTGCTCGTAGTGCATGCCGCGCGTGGCGCCGTTCGTGCCGGAGAACAGGCGGCCCTTGCTGTCGATGTCGAGGCTGAAGGTGTTGCCGCCGCCTTCGGCATAGATCTCGAAGGTCTTCTTCTTCGGATGGTAGCGCCAGATGCACTGGCCCTCCCATTTCACGTTCTTGGTGTTGGCGCTGCTGACGTTGCCGGTGGTGGTGCTGCCGTTGGCACCGTAGAGCCAGCCGTCCATGCCCCATTGCAGATTCGTGGCCACGCTGTGCGTGTCTTCCAGGCCAAAGCCGCTGAGTTCCACGTCGGGTGTGTCGCTGTCGGGCTTCGCGTCAAAGTCAGCGTCCGGGTAGCTGAGCAGGTAAGGGGGATTCAGCACCCAGATGCGCCCCATGCCGTGCAGAGCGGCGCTGGCGATGTTCAGGCCGGTGATCACGTCCTCGTGCTTGTCGAAAAAGCCGTCGCCATCGGTGTCTTCAAAGACGGTGATCTTGTCCGCGCCCTTTTCACCCCGTGGCGGCGGCAGCGGCACTTTGTCAAACTTGGCGCGCAGGTGCTGGTCATAGCTGATGATCTTCAGCCCCGCAGGGAATTGGTACTGACGGTACTGCACCACCCACATGCGGCCTTTGGAGTCCCAGCTCGCATACAGCGGCTGCTCCACCACCGGTTCGGCGGCCATGAGGTCGATCACGACATCGCTGCGGGTTTTGAATTTCTTCACGGCCTCCAGCGCAGGCGTGGGCGGGGTGTCATCGCGCATCACGCCGCGTCCGGGCCGGGTTTCCATGATCTTCTTCACGGCCTCATTGCCGGCGACATCATCGGGTTTGACTTTCGGGTCGGCGGCAAGCGCAGAACTGCCGAGCAGGAGGAGAAGGAGGCGCGTTTTCATGGAGAGGAGACTAACAAACGAAGCTGCGGCGGTTTCTTACCGTCTTGTCACCGGTTTCGGTATTTTCGTGTGACTTAAAAAATAGTGGAAGCCAGGCGAGATTTCCGCTCCAATCTGCCCTGTCCACCCAATTACATCCCATGGCTGACTCCTACACCGAAGTAACTTCACAAAACTGGTTTAGCCGCATTGGCGAATCCATCAAAGGCATTTTTTCGGCATCATCGTCATTCCGCTGATGATCATTCTGCTCTGGTGGAATGAAGGCCGGGCCGTCACCACCGCCAACAGCCTGAAGGAGGCTTCCGCCGCTGTGGTGCATGTGGCTGCGGACAAAGTGGACCCTGCCCATGACAAAAAGCTCGTGCACGTGACGGGAGATGCCAAGGCCGCCGATCCGGTGGTGGATGCGGATTACGGCCTCAGCGTCCCAGCCCTGCGCCTGGTGCGCAGCGAAGAAATTTACCAGTGGGTGGAGAACAAGAAGACAGAGACCCGCCAAAAGGTGGGCGGCGGTGAAGAAAAGACCACCACCTACACCTATGAGAAAAAATGGGTGGATACGCCGGTGAAATCCGCCGAGTTCAAAAAACCCGAGGACCACACCAATGAAGGCGACCTGATCACTGGCAACGCGAACATCAGCGCCGAGAAAGTCACCCTGGGGGCTTTTACCGTGCCGGAAAACTTTGTGAAGGAGATGGGCAATCCGGTCAAGCATTCCGTCACGGACGCGGATCTCGCCAAACTGCCTGCGGACCTCAAGGAAGGAACAAAAGTGCAGGCAGGCGCATTCTACTTTGGCGAAAAACCCGACGCTCCCAAGGTCGGTGATGTGCGCGTGTCGTTTGAGATCGTGAAGCCCGGCACCTTCAGCATCCTGGCGGCGCAGGTCGGCGAGAGCTTTGAGCCTTACCAAACCAAGGCCGGCGACGCGATCGACTTCATCGAAGTGGGCGAGGTCAGCGCAGAGAAGATGTTCAAGGATGCCGCCAGCGCGAACGCGATGGTCACCTGGCTGGTGCGCTTTTTGGGCTTCCTCTTCATGGCCTTCGGTTTCATGGCCATCATGAAGCCCCTCAGCGTGCTCGGCAGCGTGATTCCCTTTATCGGGGACATCATCGGCATGGGTACGGGCCTGATCTCCTTTGCCCTCGCCGGCACCATCTCCTTCATCGTGATTGCCATTGCCTGGATCTTCGTCCGCCCCCTGCTCGGCATCGTGATGCTGGCGCTGGCCGTTGGTGCGTTCATCTACACACGCAAACTGGCCGCCGCGACCAAGCCTGCCACCGCTTGAGAAGGATGGGCTAAATGGGCTCTAAGGTTTATGGTGGTTGCTCCCGTTGATAGGTGTGCCACAGTACCTGACTGATGCGACTCACCAGCAGCTCCAGCACCGCCGCTCCTCAACTGACACGTTCCGCGCCGCCTTCGCCGCCGGAACTCTCCGCCATGATGCCCTTCGGGCGTTATTCGGTGCAGGCTCAGGTGGGTATCGGTGGCATGGGTACGGTGTACCGGGGCACCCAGCTCAGCCTGGGCCGCCCGGTGGCCATCAAGGTGCTGCGCGTGAGCGACGGGTTTGACTTTGCCTTTGAAGACCGCTTCCGCCGCGAAGCGCGGGCCATGGCCACGCTCAACCACCCGAACATCGTCGCCATCTACGACTATGGTCACATCGGCACAGAGTTTTTGTTCTTCGTCATGGAGTTCGTCGATGGCACCGACCTCGGCGAAATCATGCGCACCGGTCGCATGACGCGCGAGCTCGCGCTGCAACTGCTGCCGCAAATCTGCGCCGGACTCGAATACGCCCACTCCAAAGGCATCGTCCACCGCGACATCAAGCCGGCGAACATCATGCTCACGCGTCAGGGTGAAGTGAAGATCACCGACTTTGGTCTCGCCAAAGACGTGATGCGTGCGCCGTCCATGGTCACTGAGACGCACATGGTCATGGGCACGCCGGAATACGCCGCGCCGGAGCAGTTCCATGCGCACCGGGACGTCGATCACCGCGCAGACATCTATGCCTTCGGCGTGCTGATGTACCAGATGCTCACCGGGGCGCTGCCGCGCGGCTCCTGGCAGCCACCTTCGACCCTGCTGCACGGTTTGGACCCCCGCTTTGACGCCGTCATCATCCGGGCGCTGATGAATGACCCGCAGCATCGCTATCAATCAGTGGGCGACATGCGCCGCGTGATTGAGGCGGCACTGGTGCCGGTAGTACAGAGTCCCAGCAAACCGCTGCCAGTTGCCAAACCCTGTGCCGGGCGCATCCTGCTGCTGGAGGACGACCTCATGGTGCGCGATTTGCTGCGGCGTGCCCTGGAAAAAGCCTCCTTTGAAGTCGTCGAAACCGGAGACGGCAAGGACACGCTGCGCCTGTATCAGGAGGCGATGCAAAAAGGGTGCCCCTACGATCTCGCCATTCTCGATCTCACCATTCCCGACGGCATGTGCGGCCGGGAAACCATGATGTATCTGCGCCGTCTCGATCCGCAAATTCTCGCCATCGTCTCCTCCGGCTATCGGGATGATGCCGTGATGAAAGACTGCGCCGCCTACGGCTTTGCCGCAGCGCTTCCCAAGCCCTACCAAGTCGAAGGCCTGCTGCAGATCGTGAACGGCGCTCTCGCTGTGGGGCGTCGGCGGATGGCGTGATGTCAGTCCGTGGGATGGGTGTTGCGACAGCCCGCCCGTCTGCGAGCGTAGGGCAGACACTACAAAATCCGTTTCACACCACCCGCACCGCCGCCTGGGCGTCCATCGCCTGCCACACCGCATGCACCACGCGCATGTAATTCATGCCTTCGCCGAAATTAGGACGCGGGCGTGGCGCTTTCGGATCACGCACCGCCGCGATGAAATCGCGCTCCACCGTCCAGCTGCGTTGCAACTCCGTGGGAACCGGCACTGATTCCAGTTTGCCGCCGCGTTTGCCGAGCTGGAGGTCGTCGGTGTTGAAATCATAGCTCAGCGTGCCTTCGGAGCCGAAGATCCACAGCTTGTCGGTCGGCGCATGCGCGGCCACGCCGCTGAAGAGCATCGTCGCTTCGATGCCGCTGCGGAATTTGGCCAGCACGTTGACGAAATCGGGAATATCGACCTCCACGCCCGCACGTTCCGGGATCACCACATTGCCGCGTGCTTCCACTTCGACGATGTGGCCGAGCCACTGCTGCAGCACCTCGGTGTAAATGCCCAGCGTGAGGATTTGAATGCCGCTCAACTCCGACTGCTGCCGCCAGTGCGCGGGCTTGGAAGCATCCAGCCAGGCATCATTGAAGCTGTGCAGCAGCACCTGATGCGGCGTGCCGATGGCACCTTCCGCGAGCAGTTGTTTCACCAATTCCCCGCCATGCATGCCGTGCGGTGCCGGACAGATCGCCGTGACGAGTTCAGGATAACGCATCGACGCCTCCCACATCTGGTTTGCCTCCGGCAGGGAAGCCGCCATGCGCGCCTGGGTGAAAACATGCTTCCCATGCTGCAGCGCGTAGCAGGTCATCTCTGCGTGCATGTACGGGTGCGTGCCGATCCAAACGACATCCACATCGCGTGAGGAGGCCACCTCCTCCCAGCGCTCCACCGCCTGCGCTTCGGGTGCAAACTCCCGGCAGAAGGCCTCGGCGCTGGCCAGCGAGCGGTTCGTCACCTGCGTGATCTGGACATTCGGGATGGCCCGCAGGCCGGGCATGTGGCGGGATTTGACGATGCCTCCGGCACCGATGATGCCGATGCGGATGGGTTGCTCTGTTGCGGTCATAGACGTATGAATGGTGACACCTTGGAGCCAACATCCAAGCCCCGCATGCAAATCCTGCACATCTTCCTTTCCCCGGAGCACATCTACGTCGGTCATCACGGCCTGCCGCCCGGCACCACGCCCATGATCGAAGTGCCGGAGGCTGAATGCGTGGCCGGCAAGGGCCTGCGCGGCGACCGCTATTTCGGCTGGAAGGAAGACTACAAGGGACAGGTCACCTTCTTTGAACATGAGCAGTACGAGCGCCTCTGCGAGCAGTTCAGCGCCATGGGCCTGCCGCCCTCCACCTTCCGCCGCAACATCATCACCAAAGGCATCGATCTCAACACGCTCATCGGCGTCGAGTTCGAAGTCCAGGGCGTGCGTTTTCTCGGTACGCAGGAGGCCGCCCCCTGCCACTGGATGAACCAGGCCTTCGCCGAAGGTGCCGAAGCCGCGCTCAAAGGCCACGGCGGCCTGCGCGCCAAGATTTTGAGTGACGGCATCCTCCGCCCATCATGAACCCTCCCTTCGCCGCCGTATTGCTCGCCGGTGGTCGTTCCACCCGGATGAAACAGGACAAAGCCCTGCTCCACTGGCATGGTCAGGACCTGTGGCAGGCGCAGTTGCACAAGCTGCAGTCGCTCGGTGCCGCACGCGTGCTGCTCTCTTGTCGAAGCGAACAACCCTTGTTTGTAAGCCCCAGCGATGAAGTGGAAGTCATGCACGATCCCGAGGGCGTGGATGAAGGACCGCTGGGTGCCATCACGCGCTGTCTGGAGCAGGTGCAGATGCCGCTGCTCGTCCTCGCCGTGGACATGCCCTGGATGACCGCCGCCTTTCTGCGCGAGTACCTCGTGCCGCATGCCGAGCCAGTGCGCGGCCAGTTCTTCCGGGGTCCGCACGGCGATGAAACCCTCGCCGGACTCTACGTTCCCGCCATGCTGCCCCTCATGCAGGAGGCGTTGCGTGCCAAGCATCTTGCACTGCAGCCGATCATTGAGGCATGCGTGAAATCAGGATCAGCCACAACTAGCGAGCTGAGTCATGATCGAATCATTTTCTTCCACAACGCAAATACGCCCGAAGATTTGAAATAATGCGAGTGGACCAGTGAGTTCTAGTGGTTGTCCTGCTTGGCATGCACATGCTCTTTTGAATGGCTGGCAGTGTTCGGCATCCGACGAGATAACTGCCCCAGTCGAACGATCTCGAGTGCGGAGCGAAGTAAGGTGTAGGGAGTTCCAGTCCTATGTGGCGCAGCGCATGAACCAAAACATCTCCATCTTCTGTTTTGGGTTCTGGAGAATTGTGCCGGATCTCCAAATGCTCGTTTTCTTCATCAAAGCCAGCTAGAGAATATAGATACTCGTCATCGCCAAAATAAACAAAGGCAAACTCAGTTTCGGTACTACCTCCCCACATGAAGCATTGGTAATAAAACAACGGTGTATCATAGGCTTTGGAAAGATGCCGGAGATAACGCAAGAATCCAGGTGGAGGCAGTGTGTCGTCGTCAACGCCAAGAACCTCTGGAGGAATGCGCAGTGGCGGCTCTGTCTCGCCAAAGTTCTTATATTTGCTCCAATTCTGACTGCTCTCTCCATGCCATTGATTCACATAGTAGTCCATGTCACCGTTTGAGAATGGGCGCACTGACAGAAGCCCGCCATCTGGAACTCCATGAATAATCTCCGGCCTCCACCATGAATATGATTTGAGGTCGTCTATTCGATAGATCGACCCAGGAAACTCAAGGCGTAAAGCAGCTTCAAGGGTCTCAGATCGTTTCGCATAGAGGTTGTTGGCAAACCACGACATGAGCTACAGACAGAATTACTTGATAGGAAATATCTTTGCCAGGCAAATCAAGAACGCAAAACCTGACTCACCTCAACTCATGCCCCAAAATCGCCAGCGTAGCGATGCCCGCCGTTTCAGCTCGCAGGACCAATGGCCCAAGCGTGACCGGCACAAAGCCCGCAGCAAAAGCCTGCGCTTCTTCTTCTGCGGTGAAGTCGCCTTCGGGGCCGATCAAAACGGCCACGCTGCTCGGTTTGGATTCAGGCAGCGCTTGTTTGAGCGTGCGCGTGTGCTCGCTGAGCGCAGGGATGAGCTTGCAGTCGGCCTCAAACCTCACGACGGCGGATAAGGCGATGGGGGCCTTCAATTCGGGCACAAACGGCGTGTGGCACTGCTTGGCGCTCTCGATCATGTGCCGCCGCCATTTGGCCAACTTCTTCTCGGTCTGCGCGGCGTCCAGATGAATCACCGTGCGCTCCGTGATGACGGGCTGGATGCTCGCAGCACCCAGCTCAACAGCCTTTTCCAGCAGCCACTCAAAAGGCTCGGCCTTGATCAGCGCAGGCAGCAGATGAATCGATGTCTGAAAGGGTTCGACGCGCGTTTCGGCGGTGATCTTGGCCTGAACTTCGGATTTGGAGACGTGCGTGATTTCGCCGACCGCCACGCGGCCTGCGCCATCGAAGATTTCGATGATGTCGCCGGGCTGCTTGCGCATCACGCGGCTGCAATGCTGCGCTTCATCACCGCTGAGGGTGAGGTGCGGCGGAGTCCAGTGGGAGGCGGGAAGATGAAAGCGTGGCAGCGACATGTCAGCGTTTCATCAGCGCTTCAATCTCATCCGCCTCGATCGGGATATGTGCCATGAGGTTGATGTTCTCGTGCTCGCCGACGAAGATGTTATCTTCAAGACGGACGCCGAGTTTCTCCTCCCGAATGTAGATGCCGGGTTCGACGGTGAAGACCATGCCGGGCTGCACGGGCTTCCACATGTGGCCGACGTCATGCACGTCGATGCCCAGCGGATGCGAGGTGCCGTGCGGGAAGTATTTTTTATACGCGGGTTTGTCGGGGTCCTGCTTGGCGATGTCCTCTTGTGTGATCAGACCAAGGCCGAGCAGTTCTTTCTCCATCAGCTTGCCGACCTCCTCCTGGTACTCGCGAATGATGACGCCGGGGCGCAGCATCTCGCAGCACTGTTTGAAGACGCGCAGCACGGCGTCATAGACCTGGCGCTGGCGCGGCGTGAACTTGCCGTTCACGGGGATCGTGCGCGTGAGGTCGGCGTTGTAGTTGCCGTAGTTCGCGGCCACGTCGAGCAGCAGCATCTCACCGTCCTGGCACTGGCAGTGGTTGGTGATGTAATGCAGCACGCAGGCATTGGCCCCGGTGGCGATGATCGGCGTGTAGGCAAAGCCACGACCACGCTGGCGGATGAACTCATGCGCAAGCTCGGCCTCAATCTCAAACTCATGCACGCCGGGCTTCACAAACTTCAGCAGGCGGTCAAAGCCCTCGCCCGTGATGCGGATGGCCTCATTCAGCGCCGTGATTTCATGTGGGCTCTTGATGACGCGCAACTCATGCATGAGCTGCGCCAGCCGGCGATAGTCATGCAAGGGGTACTCCCTCTGGCAGCGCTGCGTGAAGCGCATCTCCCGCGTCTCTGTGGGGATGGTGGCGCGGGTGTGCTCGTTCGAGTTGAGGAAGACGTGGTCCGCCTGGCACATGACGGAGCGGAACTGCGTTTCAAAATCCTCCAGCCAGTGCACGCGTGTGATGCCGCTGCGTTCCTTCGCCTGCTCCTTGCTCAGCTTCTCGCCCTCCCACACGGCGATGTGCTCGTTCGTCTCGCGCACAAACAGCATTTCCCGCTGCTTCGGATCGGCGGCATCAGGATAGAGAACGAGAATCGTCTCCTCCTGATCGACACCGCTCAGATAAAACAGATCGCTGTTCTGCACGAAGCCGATGGAGCCGTCCGCGTTTGTCGGCAGCACGTCATTGGCATGAACGATCACCACCGATTGCGGCGGCAGCTTGGCATACAGATGCTGGCGATTCGAAACAAACAGTTCGGCGGGCAGGGGTTGGTAGCGCATAGGAGGTTGGAAATGGAATAGGCATGACGAACGAACTTCTTCAACTTGGAGTTCACGCAGCTTTCATTCAATGTCACGAAGCAAGTGTGAACGACGACCTCTTGCGCTGCTTCGGCGCGTTGGCTGACACGCTGACGTATCTTCGGCTCAAGGCCAGGCCGGCTGCATGAGCATTTCTAGTGTGTTTTGAATGTGATGCAGGCAGCCTGCCGGTTCTTCTCCGATCCCACAGGCTGGCAGCCTGTATCACGTTCTGATCCTCCCGCTCTTTTGTCCGGCAGGGCACGTGGAGGTGATTGAGCCAGACGGTGATGAGGAACTGCCGAGCCTTGGCGAGGGCTCCCTTGGGAATCCAACTAACGCGTGAGATCAGCGTCAGGATCACGTTCTAGGAGGTGACCATGACCTACGACGGCATCATCCTCGGCTCCGGGCACAATGCGCTGGTGCTCGCCTGCTACGCAGCACGGGCGGGCCTGAAAGTGGCGGTGGTGGAGAAGAATGCTGTGGCTGGCGGAGGTCTGGCCACGGTGGAATACCCGCACGGCTCGGGCTTCAAACACAACACGCATTCGTTCTTCCATCGCGGCATCACGGCCATGCCCTGGTATCGCGAGCTGGAGGTGGAGCGCTATGGCGTGCGCTACCTCGAGCCCGAGCTCAATGTGGCGATGGTCCTGCCCGAAGACCGCGTGCTGGAATGGTGGACAGACTTTGACAAAACTTTCGCCTCATTCGCGGCCATCTCCCCACGCGATGCGGAGCGGCTGCGCGAGTGGACGGAGCGCTTCCGCCCCATCGTGGAGCAGCTCCTCATCCCCGAGGCGCAGCACGCTCCGCTGCCGCCAGCGGAGCGCATCGCAAAGCTGCAGCAGAGCGCACTTGGACGCACGTTGTTGGAGGTGCAGGCGCTGTCGCCCATTGAGTTTGTGATGCGTGAGTTCGAGCACCCCGCCGTGCGCGCGGGCCTGCTCTTCTTCAATGGCCTGCGCGAGGTCGATCTGCGGCAGAAGGGTTTCGGCCATTCCATCCCTGCGCTGCTCGCCAGCCCGCGCAAGGCGCAGATGTGCATCGGCGGTTCACGCCGTCTCGCGGAGGCCCTGTGCGCGGATTTGCGGGAGCACGGCGGCGAGGTCTTCACGAACTGGCAGCCGCGCTCCATCCTCACCCGCAACGGTCGCGCCTGTGGCGTGGAATCCATGACCGGAGATCGCATCGAGGCCACGCAGTTCGTCGCCAGCGGCCTGAATCCGCAGCAGACCTTCCTCGATTTGATCCCGGCAGATGTCGCGCCTGCAAACCTGCGTGAACGCGCTGCGGGCTTCGAGTACAACCTCCTCGCCCCTCTGTTCGCGCTGAACCTCAACCTGCGCGAGCCACCGCGCTACACCGCAGCGGAAAAGCATCCCAAACTGAGCCAGGCCTTCATGATGATCCTCGGCCTCGATGACGTGGCGCAGTTTCATGACATCGTCGCCGCGCACGAGCGTGGCGAGATTCCCCGCACGGTGATGTGGGGTGCCTGCCCCACGCAGTTTGATCCCTCGCAGGCCCCCGGCGGCGCTCACACCGCCTTCATGTGGGAAAAGCTGCCCTACGCCTTGCACGGCGATGCCCGGAACTGGGACGCGCACAAAGACGCCCACGGCCGCGAGATGCTGGCGCTTTGGCAACAGTACGCCCCGAATCTGCAAGGTGCCGTGCTCGACTCCTTCACCCGCAGCGCCCTCGACACCGAACGCCTGCTGCCCAACATGATGCGTGGAGATCTGCTCGTGGGTTCATTCGCAAACGATCAGATTGGCTACCACCGCCCCTTCCAAGGCGCAGGCACCTACCGCAGCGAAATCCCCGGCCTCTACCTCTGCGGCGGCTCCACCCATCCCGGCGGGAATGTCACGGGATTGTGTGGGTATAATGCAGCGAAGGTGGTGCTGGCGGATTGTGGTGGGAATTGAGCCATGGCTTCCGGTAGGGTGAGCCTGATGACGTTCGGTTTGCCGCAGAGGGGCAAAGGTGCAGAGGTGGCAGAGATTGAATTTATTCTCTGCTCCCTCTGCCTCTCCGCCTCTCTGCGGCAGATTCGAAGATGCTTGTGACTTCCAAAGCAGCACAGGACCTGACCGATCAGGAAAGACATGAGGCCGAGGGCCTCGTGGACGTAGCGGAGACTCTGACGTATCTCGGGCTCAAGGCCAGGGCGGCGGCATGAGCAGTCCGAACTCGTGATCCTACCCCGCCAACTCATCTGGCGCATGGATTCGCTTTCTACGCGTACCGTCCCGGTCGGTTCGCGGTATCACTGCGCGTCCGCAGCGCTGGCTCTGGCACGGGCCGGTGCAGCACCTTCTGCGAGGGCAGCCAGCCTTGATCCCGCCACTTCCGCAGTCCGGCCCGCCAGTCCTTGATCAAGTTTTGGCCGTTCACCCATCCGTTCGCCTCCCAGTGGTTGAACATCGAGGCGCCATCGCTGGCCGGCAGTCCGATCTGCACCGCGTAGGCCTCCAGCTCCGCCTGGGTTCCACGGCCGGCATGGGGCTCTGCGCCGCCGGGAAACTCCAGGCCTTGGAGGCTGATGCGCGGGTCCGCTTTGTTCAGCCAGTTCAGCAGCCTCGCACGGCTGAGCCGCTTTTGTTTCAGCTCGCACCAAGCCGTGCATTTCCCCAGCTCTGCCGGGATGTCGAGGGCTTGATACGCCGGGTTCGCAGCGAGGTGCGCGAGCCACATCGCGTCATCCACCGGCAGTCCACGTCGTTTGGGCTGCGGTGCCGCTGACAGGTGTTGCGCTGCCAACGGCTGCGCTGTTTGACCCGTCTCGGCCTCACGTACGCACGCGGGCGCGCGCCCTTGTGCAGGTGTGGGGGCGTGTGGGTGGGCGGGGGAAAGGGGAGTCTGAGGGGAAAGGGGGAGGGAGGGAGAGAGGGGGAGAGTGAGGTGCGCTAAAATCCTGGACCAGGGAATAAGGGACAAGCACCATGAAGACCGTGAAGCGACAACGATACAGCAATGATTTCAAAGACCGTGCCCTGACACTGGTAGGCCTTGGCAGGC
>Ga0164297_10000578_pt1 | contig 44721 bp, 43 predicted proteins | sample GEODES058metaG_FD_113539 | JGI IMG/M metagenome (GOLD analysis project Ga0164297, IMG submission 113539) | Dystrophic lake water microbial communities from Trout Bog Lake, Wisconsin, USA - GEODES058 metaG | ecosystem: Environmental > Aquatic > Freshwater > Lake | place: USA: Trout Bog Lake... | reverse complement strand
TGAGATTTGCTTGCGTTTGCAGTAACAAAAAGATCTTAAAAAGGGCTAAGGGATGGTTCCTGAACACATTGGGGTTTTGGACCTCAATGTAGTCGTTGACCGACTGGAACTGATCATTGATGGTATGGGTCTCGATCTCTTCATCGGCATAAAGCACGGCTTCCTTGAACAACTGCATCAGTAATTCATTTAAGCGCTCTAATCCCATGACGGTTCGGTAGTAAAGCTGCATGAACTGTTCAACCGCGCGGTTGAGGTTCTGATCCTGAACCCCGAATTGTCGGGCCAATTCTTTCTGATGCTCAAACAGCAAGCGATCTTCGCAACGGCCCGTCAGTGTATGAAGGGCAAAGCGTATTTCCCAAAGAAAATCACGGGCTTTGATGAGTTCTGCGTATTCGGACTCGGTGAGCCAGCCTTCACTGATGAGGTTGAGTGATCGAGAGTTATAGTGGCGCTTGATGATCCAGCCAATGTTCTGGATGTCTCTAAGACCACCAGGACCTTCCTTGATATTGGGTTCAAGATTGTAGGCGGTGTCGTGGTATTTCGAGTAGCGAGCCGATTGCTCGAGAATTTTGGCATTGAAATACTCGGTTGAGGACCAGATATGATCTGGAGAAATCCGAGTCCACAGGGTGTCGTAGAGCGTTTCAGAGCCAAGGATCAATCGGCATTCCATCAGGTTCGTCATGACGGTCTGGTCTGCTGCTGCCTCTACGACGCATTCATCAATGGTACGAACACTTTGCGCGGGCTTTAGGCCGATGTCCCACAGAAACCTTAGAAAAGCCGAAAGCTTTTGCTCAATCGGGAGATCTTCATCGTTTTCTTTGGCGGGTAGGGGTCGGGTTAGAACCAGAATATCGATGTCGGAATAGGGGTGGAGCTCTTGTCGGCCATAACCGCCAACGGCAATGAGCGCATTATCGTTAGCGTCTTCATCGAGAAATGAACGCCATACCGTGCCCAGGATTTCGTCCATGAAATCCGAGCGCAGTCTGATTAATTCCGATGCGGGCGTGCCTTCTTTGAATAGCGTGATGAAAATCTCAGCCTGTTCCTTGATGCGTTCACTGAACCTCTGAGTGATCTCGTTGATAGAAAGATCCTGCCGTTCAATAAGCTGTTGTAATGTCGGCATAACTACCTTTAGATGGTTTCGCCTTGTCTTAAGGTCAGTACTTCATATCCCGAATCGGTCACTAGAATCATATGTTCCCATTGGGCGGACAGGCTGTGATCCTTGGTCACCGCAGTCCAGCCATCGGGCAGAATTTTAATGTGGCGCTTGCCAAGATTGATCATGGGTTCGATGGTGAAGATCATGCCGGGCTTCATGACGGGACCCGTATCGGGCTTGCCGTAGTGAAGCACCTGAGGGTCCTCATGAAATACTTTACCAATACCGTGGCCACAAAACTCCTGAACGACTGAATAGCCCAAGGGTTCAACATAGGCTTGAATGGCGTGACCTATGTTGCCAAGGTGCGCCCCGGGTCGCACCTCTTTGATCCCCAGGTAAAGCGCTTCCTGGCAGGAGCTCGCGAGGCGTTTGGCGCGGATGGGTACATCGCCCACCAAGAACATTTGACTGGTATCGCCGTGATAGCCTTCATAAATAACGGTGATATCTACATTGATAATATCGCCGTTTTTGAGTGTCTTGGGGCCGGGTATGCCATGACAAATCACGTGGTTGACGGAGGTGCAGATGGATTTTGGAAATCCCCTATAGTTTAAAGGCGCAGGCACAACTTTCTGGACATCGACCATGTAGTCGTGGCAGATCTGGTTAATCTCATCGGTTGAGATCCCCTGAACAACATGGGGTTCGATCATTTCAAGGACTTCGGCGGCCAGTCGGCCGGCGACCCTCATTTTTTCGATGTCTTCGGACGTTTTTATGCTGATGCTCATGCGCGTATAGGCTTTTCCAGCGGGGCTAACACCGAGAGAATTTCTCGGGGTGGGCGGGTTTCGATTGTTGAGGCAAGGCAAACATGGTATAAAGGCCTGCTTTTTTTAGCAACCACACACACATACCGTCACGTTCGGCAGGGTGCCTTTTTCTTCATATTACAAGGAAAAGGGTCGTCGCTCGGGGTATGTGGAGGCTCAACCCTAAATTTAGAGTAATCAGGAGTAGAAATGTCGAATGTAACGATGCGTCAAATGTTGGAAGCCGGTGTTCACTTCGGCCACCAGACGCGTTATTGGAACCCTAAGATGGCCCCGTACATTTTTGGTGCGCGGAGCAATATCCATATCGTCAACTTGGAAAAGACTCTTCCCCTCTTCAATGACGCCATGCGTTATCTGGAGCAGGTAGCGGCTAACCGCGGCAAGATTTTGTTCGTGGGTACCAAGAGAACCACCCGTACAGTGGTAGAAGAGGAAGCTAACCGTTGCGGCATGCCTTTCGTGAATCATCGTTGGTTGGGCGGTATGCTCACTAACTTCAAAACCATCAAGGCGTCTGTAGCTCGTATGAAAGAGCTAGAAGCCATGCGTGATGATGGTCGTCTCCAGCGCTTCAGCAAGAAAGAAGGCCTTGGCATGATGCGCGAGCTTGAAAAGCTTGTGAACAGTATGGGTGGTATCCGTGATATGGATCGCCTACCTGAAGTTCTGTTCGTGTTGGATGTTGGCTACGAACACAACGCGATCAGCGAAGCCAAGAAACTGGGAATCCCCGTGGTCGGTATTGTTGATACTAACAACAGCCCAGCGGGTATCGACTACATCATTCCTGGCAACGACGACTCCATTCGTGCGGTTCAGCTCTATGTTCAGAGCGCAGCAACGGCCATTTTGCAGGGTAAGGCGAACAGTCTGACCGCAACCGGCACCGAAGATGAGTTCGTTGAAATGGAATCGACCGCAGTCGTGGTCGACGTAGAAGTCAGCGCTTAAAGACTGACTTCGGGATGTAAGAACTTTTCGGATCCGGGATAGACGGTGAACGCGCCTCCTTCAGGGGGCGTTTTCATAAGCGCGGTCCCCGATCCATCAATACGCTAATTTTTGAGGAATTGTGCATGTCTAATATTACGGCGGGAATGGTTAAAGAGCTGAGAGAGCGCACGGGCTCTGGCATGATGGAATGTAAGAAGGCTTTGACCGACACTCAGGGTGATCTCGAAGCCGCTGTTGAGTTGATGCGAAAGGCGGGCCTGGCTAAGGCTGATAAGAAATCAGGTCGAACCGCTGCTGAAGGTTGCGTCTGTGTGAAGACCAGTGCGGATAGCAAGCGTGCTGCGATCGTTGAAGTCAACAGTGAAACCGACTTCGTTGCTAAAGGCGATGCCTTCATCGACTTTGCCAATTTGGTCGCTCAGGCGGCTCTTGATTCCAATGCGTCTAACCTCGAAGAGCTTCTGGCCGTTCAAGTGAGCTCGGGTGAAACCATTGAAGAAATTCGCCGTGCGATGGTTGCGAAGATCGGTGAGAACATCAACATCCGTCGCTTCGAAAGCTATGTTGCGAAAGAGGGTTCGGTAGCGACTTATCTTCATGGCAGCCGTATCGGCGTTCTGGTTGAATTAACGGGTGGCACGGCTGATCTTGGTAAAGACATCGCAATGCATGTGGCGGCAACGAAGCCCGCTTGCGTGGATGAGACGGGTGTCGATGCGGATCTCGTGGCTAAGGAAAAGGCTATTTTCGTGGCTCAGGCCGCTGAAAGTGGTAAGCCAGCCAATGTGATCGAAAAAATGGTTGAAGGCCGTATCAAGAAATTCCTGGGTGAAATCACGCTGGTGGGTCAGGCTTTTGTTAAGGATCCTGATCAGACCGTGGGCAAACTCTTGGGTGACAAGGGTGCCAAGGTCGAGCGTTTCGTCCGCGTTGAAGTAGGCGAAGGTATTGAGAAGGTTGAAAGCAACTTTGCTGAAGAGGTTATGGCTCAGGTCAGAGGTTCCTAATCTCTGGGGCAAACTTGTGGGAGCTTGCGTACGCAACGTTTACGTTGCGTGCATCCATTCATTGAAGAACGGAAGGATCATGAGATGAGTGCACCAAAATACACGCGCATTTTGCTCAAGTTGAGCGGAGAGGCCTTGATGGGTAATCAGGGCAGCGGCATTGATCCCCAAACCATTCGCCGATTTGCGATGGATGTTGTTGAGCTTTGCGAAGCGGGTGTTGAGGTCGGTCTGGTGATCGGCGGCGGCAACTTTATTCGCGGCGCACAAACGGCGGGCCAGGGTCTTGAGCGTGTTACGGGTGATCACATGGGCATGCTGGCCACCGTTTTGAACGCGCTGGCGATGCAGGATGCCTTGGAACATTTGGGGCGTCCCGTCCGCGTGATGTCGGCGCTCAAAATCAATCAGGTTTGTGAGGATTACATCCGACGCCGTGCCATTCGACATTTGGAAAAGGGTCGGGTGGTTATTTTTGCGGCCGGCACAGGCAATCCTTTCTTTACCACGGACTCTGCAGCCAGTCTTCGAGCGATTGAAACCAACGCAGAGCTTCTCATCAAAGCCACCAAAGTCGATGGTGTCTACACAGCGGATCCCATGAAAGATCCTAATGCAAAATTTTATACTCGTCTCACCTACGATGAAGCGCTGGATCAGCGTTTGGACGTCATGGATGCCACAGCGTTGGTCTTATGCCGGGATCACAATATGCCTTTGCGTGTTATGAATGTGTTCGAACCTGGAGCGCTCATGCGGCTTGTACAGGGTGAAGAAATTGGGTCATTGATAGAAACAGGTAAGCGGTCATGATCGAAGGTATTCAGAAAAAAACATCCGAGCGGATGGCAAAAAGTATTGAGGCTCTGAAACTGGAGCTCGCTAAAATCAGAACGGGACGAGCGCATCCCAGCCTCTTAGACCATATCACCGTATCGTATTACGGTAACGATGTGCCTTTGAGTCAGACAGCCAACGTCACGATCGAAGACTCTAGAACCTTGGCTGTCACGCCTTGGGAAAGAACCATGGTTCAGGCCATTGAAAAGGCCATCATGTCGTCTGATCTAGGCCTAAACCCCAATACTGCGGGCACCGTGATCCGGGTTCCTATGCCTGCTCTGACTGAAGAGCGGCGTCGGGATCTTGTGAAGGTGGTGCGTCATGAAGGCGAAAACTCACGCGTAGCGATCCGTAATATTCGCCGTGATGCCAATACAGATCTTAAGAACTTTTTGAAGGATAAGCTGATTTCTGAAGACGATGAACGCAGAGGTCAGGAGCTCGTCCAGAAGTTAACCGATCAGTATGTCAAGGAAGTGGATGCCTTGCTTGAAGTCAAGGAAAAGGATTTGTTGGCAATTTAGGGCAAACCCCTGGGTCGCTTCCTCTGCGTCCAGAAGTTATTTGGGCTAACTATTACATGAGCGCCACTCTAATACCCGATCGTCCGGGACTTCCCCGCCACGTTGCCATCATTATGGATGGCAATGGTCGTTGGGCGAAGGAGCGTTTCCTGCCAAGACCCGCCGGCCATAGGGCGGGTGTGGGGTCCGTTCAAAAAACCGTCGAGCAATGTATTGCTAAAGGCATAGAGGTGCTCACTCTTTTTGCGTTCAGTAGCGAGAACTGGCGTCGTCCGGCTCAGGAAGTGTCTCTGTTGATGGACCTCTTCATTGCGAGTCTTGAGCGTGAAACCCAGAAGCTCCATAAAAATGGCGTCAAACTCCGCGTCATCGGTGATCGATCGGCCTTTGCCCCTAAGCTTCAGGAGCGGATTGCGGCCTCAGAGGCGCTAACCGCGGAGAACGATCGTCTTCACCTCGTTGTGGCCGCCAATTACGGGGGTCGCTGGGATATTGCCCGAGCGGCCAAAGGTCTGGCCGAACAGGTGCAGCAGGGGTCCCTCGATCCGAACAGCATCGATGCTGATTTGTTGGCTTCCCAGCTGGCGCTTTCAGATCTGCCCGAGCCAGATTTATTCATTCGAACCGGTGGCGAGCAGCGCATCAGTAATTTTTTGCTGTGGCAGCTCGCTTATACCGAACTCTACTTTACTCCGTTGCTTTGGCCTGACTTTGATGAAAAAGCCTTTGAAGAGGCGCTTTCGAGTTTTCAAAATCGGCAAAGACGTTTTGGCTACACCGGCGATCAGATAGAATCTCTAAAATCGCGTTAGCGGAAGGACCCTCTCAGCTTTCATTTATCATTTCCAAAACCAAGAAGAAAACCCATGCTTAAGAATCGTGTCATCACAGCCAGTATCTTGGCGCCGCTCATTATTGCGGCCATCATCTTTTTGCCACCTGGCGGGTTCGCCGTGCTCTGGGGTTTTATTATTCTGCTGGCTGCCTGGGAATGGGGTGGTCTAGCAGGTCTTGCTCGTAAAGGGCAGATTGGGTTTGCAGCTTCTATCCTGGTTGTGATGGTGTCGGCTCATTACTTTGCGATTTACTGGGCACCGGGCGAATTGCCTGTATGGTTCTATGCGATCGCCGTTGTCTGGTGGCTCATTTGGGCGGTGGCGTTCAGAAGAGCGCCTCAGAAACTGGTTAAGTTCCGCTATCCCTTGGCCGCTAAGCTCTTTGCCGGCACCTTTGTCCTTTTAACGGGATGGGCTCTCATGGCTTGGCTCCGTTTCAATTTCTCTGAATATCAGGTCCTTTATCTGGCTTTATTGATTTGGGTGGCTGATATTGCCGCTTATTTCACCGGCAAAAACTGGGGGATCACCAAGCTCCTTCCAGAGATCAGCCCAGGGAAAACAGTGGAGGGGGTCTATGGAGCGATTTTCGCAGCCATTCTGATGGCGTTAGCGGTGGGGTTTGCATCCCATTTCGAAACGCAAACCATGCTGGACTTTGTGTTCCTATCAATCTTTACTGTCGCTTTCTCGGTGAGTGGTGATTTGTTTGAGAGCCTTGCAAAACGGGTTCGCGGTGTTAAGGACAGCGGCACCCTTTTGCCAGGCCATGGCGGCGTTTTGGATCGCATTGACAGCCTATTAGCGGCCGTTGCGATTTTCTATGCAGGCTCTTTATTAATTCCTATTTTCATTCAGTTGACGCCGGTCACGGCGACCGAGATCGTCATGCAGCCTGATTCAGCGCTTGAAGCACCGGGTCAAGAAGGTGATGATCCCATGGCTGTCGAGCCTGAGGAAGAACAGGGTGCGGCCGATCAACACGATGATCACCATGATCATGCGGGTCATACGCATACGCATGATCATGACGAGGAGCCATCCAAATGAAAGGGATTACCGTCCTCGGATCCACAGGTTCCATAGGGGTGAGTACCCTGGATGTTGTGGCTCGACACCCAGATCAATATCGAGTGATCGCGCTGACGGCTAACAGCAACATCGATCGTTTGTTTGAGCAGTGCCTTAGGTTCGCTCCGCAGTATGCTGTCATGATCGATTACGGCTTGGCTGATGAGCTCCGGAAGCGATTGGCCGATGCGGGCTTCAAGAAAACTGAAGTATTGGGTGGAACGAAAGCGCTTGAAGACGTGTGCGTGCTTCCTGAAGTTGATTCGGTAATGGCCGCCATTGTCGGTGCAGCGGGTCTCCTCCCGACACTCGCGGCGGCGAAGGCGGCTAAGACTGTATTGCTGGCCAATAAAGAAGCCTTGGTCATGTCAGGTCCGCTCTTTATGTCCGCTGTGGCCGATTCAGGAGCGAATCTCCTCCCGATCGACAGTGAACACAATGCGATCTTTCAGTGCATGCCGGCAAACTACCATGCAGGCGTTGCGGCGCCTGAGGTACGACGGATTCTCTTGACGGCTTCAGGTGGCCCTTTCCTCCGAAAGCCCCTGGACGAGCTTCATGATGTGACCCCTGATCAAGCCGTAGCGCATCCTAACTGGGTAATGGGTCGGAAAATCTCAGTCGATTCAGCGAGCATGATGAATAAGGGCTTAGAGTTGATTGAAGCATGTCTCCTGTTCAATACGCCGCCTGATCAGGTACAGGTGGTGATTCATCCGCAAAGTGTGATCCACTCGATGGTGGATTATGTGGACGGCACCGTGTTGGCGCAGATGGGTAACCCGGACATGCGCGTACCCATTGCCCATGCGATGGCCTGGCCTACCCGTTTTGATTCGGGTGTTGACCCCTTGGATCTTTTCGCTGTCAAGCGCCTTGATTTCGAAGCGCCCGATCTGGTCCGTTTCCCTTGTTTGCAAAGAGCCTATGACGCGGTTCGCGCCGGCGAAACCATGCCTGCTATCCTAAATGCCGCCAATGAAATCGCTGTGGCGGCGTTTTTGGACGGAAAGATTCGATTTACGGCCATTCCCGATACGATCAGCCATTGTATGGACTCGGTGCCGGTCAATAAAGCCGACAGCATTGATGCCGTACTCCTCGCGGATCAAGCGGCGCGTCAAGCCGCACAAGCCTACACTAACCGCCTTAATTAAGGGACCGATACCATCTCCATGACCTCTTTGGCGCATACGCTGTTCTTTTTTGTACTGGCGCTCACTATTCTGATTGCCTTTCACGAATACGGTCACTATTGGGCGGCGAGGCGAATGGGGGTTAAGGTCCTTAGGTTTTCTCTGGGCTTTGGTCCTGTCATAGGCAGGTACCGGAAAACTCCAGAAGACACTGAGTTCACCCTGTGCGCGCTTCCGATAGGCGGCTACGTCAAAATGGTGGATGAGCGGGAGGGCGATGTCGCCCCTGAAAATCTCCCTTTTGCCTTCAGCCAGAAATCCGTGGGTAGAAGGGCCTTTATTGTTCTAGCGGGCCCTCTGTTCAATTTCCTGCTCGCGATTCTGGTTTACTGGATGGCTTTCATCTGGGGAGAAACCGGTACGAAGCCTATCCTCGATACCCCGCCGCTGGGTTCCTTGGCGGCCGATGCAGGATTTGAAGCGCAGGATGTCATCCTCAAGGTGGCGGGCAAAGAAACCCCTATATGGAATGCGGCGCTGACTGAAATCATCGAGCAGGCATTAGAGGGGATTCCCGTTTCAGTCACCGTAAGCACAGTTGATGGTCGGGTGCTTGAACGGGTGCTTCATATTCCAGTGGATCGGGCTGAAAAGCCAGAGCACCTTTTTAAGGTGCTGGGATTTAAAGTCTATGAGCCGGATTTGGCTCCTGTGATCGAGCGTTTGGAGCCAAATAGCTCAGCCGAGCAAGCGGGTTTTAAACCGGGTGATACCGTTGTTTCCGCGGATGCTAAACCCATCAAAACTTGGAAGGAATGGGTTAATTATGTCCGAGGTAAACCCGAGCAAACGATTGTAGCGGTCATTGAGCGGGATGGCGTTCGTTTGAGTCTCACTGTGGTGCCCAAGGCTCTTCAGACTGAAGAGGGTTCCATTGGAAGGATTGGTGCCGCGGTATTAGTGCCTCCCGACATAGCTAAGTCACTGGAGGTCGAGTATCGTTTAGGCGTTCTCCCGGCACTTTCAATGGCGGTCGAAAAAACAGGGCAGTACGCCTTTTTAACCCTTAAGATGGTCGGACGGATGCTGGTTGGCAAGGCCGCGGTTGAGAATCTGAGTGGGCCCATCAGTATTGCCCAATATGCTGGACATTCGGCCAACTTGGGCTTTGGTCAGTTTATGAAGTTTTTAGCCTTGATCAGTATTAGTCTCGGTGTTCTGAATTTGTTGCCGGTTCCCGTGCTTGACGGCGGCCATTTGGTGTTCTTTATGATCGAAGCGGTTCGAGGACGCCCTTTATCCGACGCAGCGCAAATGCGCTTTCAACAAGTCGGTATGTTTTTGCTCCTCTGTCTTATGGTGCTGGCGTTTTATCTCGACATCGGTCGCTTGCTTACGCCTTAATGCCTTCAACTCTCTGAGGTTTTCATGAAGCTTTCCCTTTTAGTTCTCCTTACAGCATTCAATCTGATCGCATCCACCGCTCAGGCCGATGCAAAGTCGGTAGAGGCAGCGCTCAAGCAAACTCTTCCGACCATTAAACCTGATGCGATTACAGAATCGCCGATCAAGGGGGTTTATGAGGTGGTCGTCGGCGCACGTCTTTTCTATGTTTCAGAGGATGGACGCTACCTGATGCAAGGTTCGATGGTGGATCTCAAGACGCGTGAAGATGTATCTGAAAAGAAGCTTTCGACAGCCCGGCTGGATGCCTTGAAAAAGGTGGGTATAGACAACATGATTGTCTTCAAGCCTGAAACCACTAAGCATGTGGTCTATATCTTTACCGATATCGATTGCGGTTATTGCCGGAAGCTCCATTCTGAAATCAAGAATTATCTGAAGGAAGGCATTGAAATTCGCTATCTCTTCTTCCCACGTGCGGGTGAAGACTCCGATTCATTCGATAAAGCCGTAACCGTTTGGTGCTCAAGGGATCGGAATGCTGCCTTAACTCGAGCTAAGACGGGAGAAAATATTGCGCGAAAGACCTGTAAAAACCCTGTGGCCGATCATTTGGCTTTAGCTTTAGCGATGGGTGCCCACGGAACACCGATGATCGTGACCGAGAAAGGGACGATCCTTCCGGGTTACGTTCCTTCGGATGAACTCATCAAGATTCTTGAAGAAAAGCCCGAAGATCCCCTAAAAGATAAGAAATAGATCGGGGATACCCTTACGCTGATTTGGGTTAAAGGCTTTTGTTTAAAAGAGACTTGAGCTCAAAAACGAGATCCAGCGCTTTTCTAGGTGTAAGGTCGTCCGGTTGAATGGTTTCTAGAAGATCCATAGCTGGGCTTCTATAGGGCTCAGCAAAAAGATCGAGTTGCTGAGCGTCATTTCGTTGAGTGGGATCTGAATACGCCTGACGCTCGAGTGATTCAAGTTTTTGTCTTGCGCGTAAGACCACCCCTTTTGGAACGCCTGCCAAGGCCGCTACTTGTAGCCCGTAACTTTGGTTCGCAGGGCCCTCTTTTACGGCATGGAGAAATACGACGCCATCCTTATGCTCAACGGCATCCAAATGCACATTCGCAACCAGTGGGCATTCATCGGGTAGGGTGATGAGCTCAAAATAATGCGTAGCAAAGAGGGTGTAAGCCTTAATGACTCGGGCTAGATGCTCCGCGGTTGCAAAGGCCAGTGAAAGGCCGTCGAATGTGCTGGTTCCTCTTCCGATTTCATCCATTAAAACCAGACTACTGTCAGTCGCATGGTGGAGTATGTGCGCCGTTTCGGTCATTTCCACCATAAAGGTGGATCGTCCACTTGAGAGGTCATCAGAGGCGCCAATTCGGGTGAAGATTCGATCAATAGGGCCAATCAGTGCTCGGTCGGCGGGGACGTAGCTTCCAATATGTGCCATGAGCACGATCACGGCGGCTTGCCGCATGTAGGTGGATTTACCGCCCATATTGGGGCCGGTGATCACCAGCATTTTGCGCTCGGTCGAGAGTTCTAGGTCGTTCGCGACGAAAGGTTTATCCAGTACGTTTTCGACCACGGGATGACGGCCCGCGAGGATAGAGAGCCCTGTTTCCTGCTGCAAGATGGGCTGAGTCCAGTTGAGACTATCAGCACGTTCCGCAAGATTACCCAGCACATCAAGCTCAGAGAGGCCTTCGGCGAGGTTCTTCAATGTGACAAGGTGCGCAGCGAGTTGCTCCAAAAGTTCATCGTAGAGCGCTTTTTCAAAAGCGAGCGAGCGTTCGCGTGCACCCAGCACCTTGTCTTCAAACTGTTTGAGTTCAGGCGTGATGTAGCGTTCAACGCCTTTAAGGGTTTGGCGGCGAATATAGTCAGTCGGGACGTTTTCGGCTTGAAGTCTTGAGAGCTCCAGATAGAAGCCTTGTACCCGGTTATAGCCAATTTTGAGGCCAGAGATCCCGGAGCGCTCCTTCTCTCTCTGTTCGAGATCGAGAAGATACTGCTCATGGTTCTGGCTTAGATTTCTAAGCTCATCGAGTTCAGGGTGATAGCCTTCCTTAATGACGCCACCGTCTCGAATCAGTACCGGTGGATGATCAATAATGGCCCGATCCAGTAGTAAAAGGAGTTCAGGCTGAGACTCAACCTGTTGTTTAAGCGTCTCAATCCGAGGCGAATCTAAAGTAGTTAAAAGGTGTTCAATGTCTGGAAGGCTCTGAAGGGCCAGCTTCAGCGTGGTGAGATCGCGGGGCCGGGCCGACTTCAGCGCGATGCGGGCTACAATGCGTTCGATGTCTCCCACCGATCCCAGGACGTCTCTTAACGCTTTGTGACTCTGGGTTTCGTGGAATACACCTATCGCGCCGTATCGATCGTTTAGAATCGCTTGGTCGCGTAATGGGCGATGAAGCCAACGGCGAAGGAGACGGCTACCCATGGCGGTGACCGTTCGATCGAGCACACCAAATAGCGTCAGCTCATGTTGTCCGCCCGGGTGAAAGTCGAGTTCAAGATTTCGGCGACTGGCCGCATCCAAAGCGATGACATCCTCCGTGGTTTCAACGCGAATACCCGTTAGATGGGGCAGCGCAGATTGCTGGGTGTCGCGGACATATTGAAGGAGTGCTCCTCCAGCTGCGATCGCGGCGGATAGGTCTTCGCAACCAAAGGCCTTAAGGTCATGGACCTTGAACGCTTTCAAAATAGCGTGCCGTGCGCTCTCTGTTTCAAAATGCCAAGGGGGCCTTCGGCTGAGTCCTCGTCTTCCCTGAAGGTTGGGTGGCAGTGCCCACTCTTCGCTGACGAGTATTTCTGCGGGATTCAAGCGTTCGATTTCTCCCAGCAGCGTTTCGAGATGCTCAACCTCTTGAACAGTGAATCGGCCACCGGCGATATCCATGGAGGCTATACCGAATCGGTGGCCAAAGGGTGCGATGGCCAAGAGAAGATTGTCTCTGCGATCTTCGAGCAGGGCCTCTTCAGTAACCGTGCCTGGCGTTACGATTCGAACCACGCGCCGTTCGACGAGCCCCTTAGATAGGGCGGGGTCTCCGACCTGTTCGCAAATGGCGATGGACTCTCCGAGTTTGACGAGTCGCGCGAGATACCCTTCGGCAGCATGATAAGGCAGTCCCGCCATGGGGATCCGTTCGCCGGCTGATTCACCACGGGCGGTCAGTGTGATGTCTAAAAGTCTTGCCGCCTTGCGGGCGTCATCATAAAAAAGTTCATAGAAATCCCCCATTCGAAAAAAAAGAAGACGATCGGTGTGTTCGGCCTTGATGCGGAAATACTGCTGCATCAAAGGCGTGTGCTGAGGGGGGGAGGTCGATTTGGATGCCATTATGGTAGTTTAACCAATCTATGATCCTCGAGCGACGATGCGCGAAATTTATGAGTAATGTTTCCAGTGTACTTGAGTTTTTGGCGACTCAATTGGGTGAACGCCTTCACGCAATCAAAGGCCTCGTTGCAACGGCAGAATCCTGTACCGGCGGATGGATTGCGGAATGCTTAACCTCAATCGCCGGTAGCTCTGCTTGGTTTGATCGTGGGTTTGTGACCTATAGCAACGAAGCAAAATCCGACATGCTGGCGGTAGATCCCGCTCTAATAGAGTGCTTTGGTGCTGTGAGTCGAGAGGTAGCCGAGGCGATGGCGGTTGGTGCCATTCAAAACAGTCGAGCGATGATAGCGGTTGCGGTCACGGGGATTGCTGGACCTTCGGGCGGAACGGACGAAAAACCGGTAGGAACCGTCTGGATCGCTCTAATAAAAAAAGGTGAATCGCCGGTGTCCCGAGTGGTGCATCTGAAAGGCGATCGTCGAAAGATCAGGTATCAAACCGTCGCACTTGCTTTGGAAGGGCTTTTGGATTTAGTCCAAGACCCATCGGATCACTCTAACTGATCCACTCTTCCTTTAATTGGTGGGGTATCCCCTGCATTTTCCCTATGCGATAATCCTCGGCATCTTCATCAGTTTTGGATCTTGATTATCTTTATGGACGAAAACAAGAAAAAGGCCCTGAGTGCTGCGCTCTCCCAAATCGAGAAGCAGTTTGGTAAGGGATCGGTCATGCGCATGGGTGATACCCCCGCGACGCGTGACATCGATGTTATCCCAACAGGATCCTTGTCTTTGGATATCGCCTTGGGTATCGGTGGGCTGCCTCGTGGCCGTATCGTTGAAATTTATGGTCCTGAATCATCAGGCAAAACGACACTGACGCTTGAGATTATCGCCAAAGCCCAGAAAATGGGCGGTGTGGCGGCCTTTATCGATGCTGAACATGCCCTGGATCCGACGTATGCGCAGAAGATTGGTGTGGATCTCGATGAGCTCTTGGTTTCCCAGCCGGATACCGGTGAACAGGCTCTGGAAATCGCCGACATGTTGGTTCGCTCCGGCGGTGTTGATGTAGTGGTGGTGGACTCCGTGGCCGCGCTGACACCCAAAGCTGAGATCGAAGGCGAAATGGGAGATTCCCATGTGGGTCTTCAGGCGCGATTAATGTCTCAGGCGCTCCGTAAGCTTACCGCGAACATCAAACGCTCCAATACACTGGTCATTTTCATCAATCAGATTCGCATGAAGATTGGCGTTATGTTCGGTAGTCCTGAAACGACTACAGGTGGCAACGCGCTCAAGTTCTACTCATCCGTAAGGCTCGATATACGCCGTACGGGCGCGATCAAGAATGGTGATGAAGTCATCGGTAACGAGACTCGAGTCAAAGTAGTCAAGAACAAGGTCGCTCCACCCTTCCGCAATGCCGAGTTCGAGATTATCTACGGTGAAGGCGTTTCCCGTGAAGGTGAATTGGTTGATCTCGCGGTGGCCAGTGAGCTGGTGCAGAAATCCGGTTCTTGGTACAGCTACAATAACGATCGAATTGGACAGGGCAAAGATAACGTCAAGACCTTCCTTAAGGAGCACCCAGAGATTGCAGACTCCATCGAAGCCAAGCTCAGAGAGCAGGCTTTTGGCAACCGGAAAGCTGAAAGTAGCTCTTCTAAAGCGAAGGACGTCGCTGAGGGTGACCTCTGAGTGATTCCAAGGAACTGAGAAAAAAGGCGCTTGCGGCGGGGGTCTCTTACCTTGCGCGTCGTGAGCATAGCCAGGATGAGTTAAGGCAAAAACTTCAACTAAAAGGCTTTCCCATCGATATCGTGAATGATGTCATTGCGGAGCTTGTGCAGAAGCGATTGCAAAGCGATAGTCGCTTTACCGAGAGTTTGGTAAGGAGTCGTTCCCAGAGGGGCTATGGGGCACTTCGTATTCGGCAGGAACTTATGCTGAAAGGCGTCTCGGAAAGCGTTGAGCGTGATCTTGCAGGGGTCGACTGGAATGAGCTCATTCTCAGGGCCTATGACAAAAAATTTGGGCGCGAGCCCTATCCAGAAACGCTTCAGGAGCGCGCACGCCGGGAACGGTTTTTGCGGCAACGTGGCTTTTCGGGTGACCAGATTCGGTATTTGTTTAAAAGGATAAAAAACGACGCCTTCGAATGAAGGCGAAACGAACCTCATTTTGTAGTGGCAAAGTCATGACCAGCGCGAAATTGCGTAATTTATTTTTGAAGTTTTTTGAGCAACGGGGCCACCAGATTGTCCCATCCAGCGGACTGATTCCAGGGAATGACCCGACACTGCTGTTTACCAATGCGGGGATGGTGCAATTTAAGGATGTTTTTTTGGGTCGTGAAGAAAGACCGTATGTACGGGCTACCTCCTCACAGCGCTGTGTAAGAGCCGGTGGTAAGCACAATGATCTTGAAAATGTCGGTTATACCGCCCGTCACCATACCTTCTTTGAAATGCTGGGCAACTTCAGCTTCGGTGATTACTTCAAGCGCGAAGCGATTCAGTTTGCCTGGGAATTTTTGACCCAGGAAGTTGGCTTGGCCCCTGAGCGCCTTTGGGTCACCATTTATGATCAGGATCGTGAGGCTGAAGCCATTTGGTTGAATGAAATCGGTATCGACCCCAATCGATTTTCAAGAATAGGCACCAAGGATAATTTCTGGAGCATGGGTGATACGGGGCCCTGCGGCCCGTGTACTGAGCTCTTTTACGATCACGGCGACCATATCGCGGGTGGTCCGCCGGGTTCACCCGATGAGGACGGCGATCGGTACATCGAGATCTGGAACCTCGTGTTCATGCAATACGATCGTTCGGCTGATGGCACATTGACGCCGCTGCCGAAGCCATCGGTGGATACTGGGATGGGTCTTGAGCGTATAGCGGCCATTCTTCAAGGGGTCCACAGTAATTACGATACGGATCTTTTCAAACCTCTGGTTCAGGCTGCAGCGGACATGGCGGGTCTTGAATCCACCGATCACAGTTCTCTACGTGTCCTCGCCGATCATATTCGTTCCTGTTCCTTCCTCATCACTGATGGCGTTTTGCCTTCGAATGAGGGGAGAGGCTATGTCCTCCGTCGCATCATACGAAGAGCCATTCGTCACGGTTATAAGCTGGGTATCCGGGATATTTTCTTCTATCGTTTGGTAGCAACGCTGTGTGAGGTGATGGGTGAACCCTATCCTGAGCTTCTGGCCGCAAGAGCCAATGTGGAGCGGGTGCTGAAAAAGGAAGAGGAGCGCTTTGCCGAGACGCTTGAGCAGGGCATGAAAATACTGGAATTGCAGTTAAAGTCGGTCCAGGGTGGAACGATCCCTGGCGAGATTGTATTTCAACTGTACGATACCTTTGGGTTTCCTGTGGATTTGACGGCTGACATTGCCCGTGAACATGGGTTAGTTCCAGATCTTGAAGGTTTTGAGAAAGCGATGTCGCAACAGCGCGAGCGTGCCCGTGCTGCGAGCCACTTCGCTGTGGATTACTCTCACGATGTTCAGGTGGATGCGCGGTCTGAATTTACGGGGTATGAACGTGCCCATGAAACCACGCAAATCCTTTCACTGTTCCATGAGGGGCAAGCCATCGATGGGCTCTCTGAGGGTGATCAGGCGGTCGTGATCCTTGAAAAGACCCCTTTTTATGGCGAATCGGGCGGTCAGGTCGGTGACCGAGGGTTTATTGAGGCTGCGGGTGGGCGTTTTGAGGTTCTGGATACTCAGAAGCAGGGGCAAGAGGTCTTTCTTCATATCGGAAAAATGGTGTCTGGCCATTTAACCGTAGGACAAGCGGTTACGGCTGAAGTGAACCGAGACGCCCGAACGGCAACGGCCCTGAACCATTCGGCGACACATCTTCTTCATGCGGCACTCCGTCACATTTTGGGTGATCATGTGGTGCAAAAGGGTTCTTTGGTGAATCCTCAGCGGCTTCGGTTTGACTTTGCCCATTTTGAACCAATCAAGCCTGAACAAATAGAAGCCATCGAGCGTTTGGTTAATCAAGAAATACGGGCCAATCATCCGGTGACTGCTGATGTAATGGCAAAAGAGGAGGCTGTTAAAGCCGGTGCGATGGCGCTTTTCGGTGAAAAATACGGCGATGTCGTTCGGGTGCTCCGAATCGGCGATTTCTCTACCGAGCTCTGCGGGGGTATTCATGCGAGCCGAGCTGGCGACATTGGTTTTTTCAAAATCATCAGTGAAGCAGGTGTGGCATCGGGCGTTCGAAGAATTGAAGCGGTTACTGGCGGAAACGCGTTTGAGTGGCTGAAAGCCAATGAAAAGTTATTGCACGCCGTGGCCGATCGGGTGAAGGCGGGACGTGATTCACTGGAAGAAAAGGTACAGCAAATTTTGGATAAGAGCCGAGCGCTCGAGAAGGAGCTGGAACGTCTCAAGGGGAAACTCGCCAGTGCTTCAGGTGATGATTTGCTCTCCAAAGCCATCGACATTTCAGGTATTAAGGTCTTGGCGGCTAAAGTTGATGACACAGATGCCAAAGGCCTTCGTGATCTCGTGGATCAACTCCGTAATAAGCTCGGCAGTTCTGCCATCGTCTTGGGCTCAGTCACAGAGGGTCGGGTCAATCTGATTGCGGCTGTCTCCAAAGATCAGGTAGGGCGGGTCAAGGCGGGTGATCTGGTCAACTCGGTCGCGCTCCGGGTGGGCGGAAAAGGCGGTGGTCGACCTGACCTTGCTCAAGCAGGCGGCACCGATCCTAGCCAGTTGGACTCGGCGCTTGAGGGCGTATCCGCTTGGGTCACAGAGACGCTCGGCTAAATTATTGAACGGTTGAATTAGATTATGGCCTTATTCGTACACAAATACGGCGGCACCTCGGTAGGTAGCGTCGAACGCATTAAACACGTTGCGGACAACATCATCGCCGCCAGAGCGCGGGGTGAAGATATTGTTGTCGTGGTCTCGGCGATGAGTGGGGAAACCAATCGGCTGGTGGCTTTAGCCAAGGAGACTCAGGAGAGCCCCGATCCGCGCGAGCTGGATGTCATCCTCTCAACGGGCGAACAGGTTACGATTGGGCTTTTGGCGATGGCGCTCAAGCAGAAGGGATGTCCTGCGGTGTCTTATACGGGCTTACAAGTGCCGATTGTGACCGATGAGGCCCACACCAAAGCCAGGATCATGGATATTGGTACTGAGCGTATGCGTCAGGATCTCGATCAGGGAAAGGTCGTCGTGGTGGCTGGCTTTCAAGGCGTGACGGCATCCAACGATATTACGACCCTGGGGCGTGGTGGGTCCGATACCACGGCAGTCGCTTTGGCTGCGGCTTTGAAGGCGGATGAATGCCTGATCTATACCGATGTGGACGGTGTTTATACCACAGACCCAAGAGTAGAGCCCAAGGCCCAACGTCTTGATCGGATTACCTTTGAGGAAATGCTTGAGATGGCGAGCTTGGGTTCTAAGGTATTACAGATTCGATCCGTGGAATTTGCCGGGAAGTACAACGTGCCTTTGCGTGTTCTTTCCAGCTTTAAAGGGGGCGGTGGCACCCTGATCAGTTACGAGGAAGAAAACATGGAGAAGCCCGTTATTTCCGGGATTGCATTCAATCGCGATGAAGCCAAACTGACCATTCTTGGGGTGCCTGATCGCCCAGGTGTAGCCTCCAAGATTCTGGGGCCTATTGCTGGCGCCAATATCGAAGTCGATATGATCGTCCAAAATGTGTCTCAGGATTCAACGACGGACTTCACCTTTACGGTGAATCGTTCCGATTATCCTAAGGCTTTGGCTATTTTGACGGAAACCTGCCGTGAGCTTGGGGCTCGTGAAGCTTCAGGTGACGATGCGATTGTTAAAGTGTCCATTGTGGGTGTGGGTATGCGTTCTCACGCAGGCATCGCTGCTCAGATGTTTGAGACCTTGGCGCGTGAAGGCATTAATATCCTCATGATTTCTACGTCTGAGATTAAAATCTCCGTGGTTCTTAAGGAAAAGTATCTGGAGCTGGCGGTTCGTTCTCTGCATGAAGCCTTTGGGCTGGCGGGTTCAGGCGACCATCTCGGATAAAAAATAGTTTTCGATCAAGTCAAAGATGCTACAATACGCGGCCTGTTCGGTGCCTGTTGGTCGGTCGAGTGATGTCCGCGCAATACCGTGGAGTCGCTCCTTGATGGGTTAGCGGATCTCTGAAGGAAGCACATATGCTCATATTGACGCGGAGGGTCGGTGAGACTCTCATGATTGGCGACGAAGTGACGGTTACCGTTTTAGGTGTAAAAGGTAATCAGGTTCGTATCGGTGTCAACGCGCCCAAGGACGTGTCTGTACATCGTGAAGAAATCTACGATCGAATTAAGAAGGAGCACGATCCGGAAGAGCCGGACGCTTAAGGCTGGGCGAGGTGCGCTCACCAGTTAAAAGGAATGATTTTAGGAGAGATGGCCGAGAGGCTGAAGGCGCTCCCCTGCTAAGGGAGTATAGGGCTAATAACTCTATCGAGGGTTCGAATCCCTCTCTCTCCGCCACTATTGCCAGGAAAGACGGATTCACAAGGCGTGAAGCAGATTTCCTTAAAGGCTCAAATGCCCCAAGATACTGAATCTTAAGGGTTCATCGATTGGGTGCTTCACATTAGTGTAGATTTCTACTAAACTACCCGGATTTTTCCGATCCCTGTTATTCGAGGAATTTTGATGGTTACCATTCGCCTGTCTCGCGGCGGCGCCAAGAAGCGTCCGTTCTATCACGTAGTTGTGACCGATAGCCGTTGCAAGCGTGATGGTCGTTATATCGAGCGTGTTGGCTTCTTCAATCCAGTGGCTTCAGGACGTGCTGAACGTCTGTCCCTGAATGAAGAACGCATCCAACATTGGATCGGTACTGGTGCACAGACGACTGATCGCGTTCATAGCCTGATTAAAGAATTTAAGAAATCTGCGGCTTAATAAGGCTGCATCGATTAGCGGGGTCCTATGACCAAGCTGGTCACAGTGGGTGAGATTAGTGGCGCCTATGGCGTTAAGGGATGGGTGAAGATACGCTCTCACACCGACCCTGCGGATAACATATTGAGCTACGCCCCATGGTTCATTGGCTCTGGGGAGACGGTTAAGGAAGTCAATGTTCTTAACGGTAGGGCGCATGGTGGCAGTGTGGTCGCTCAGTTGGAAGGGGTTGATGACCGAGATGCAGCGTTTGCATTGCAGAGGGCATTGATCAGTGTTGATCGCAGTTGTTTCCCAAGGCTCGGATCCAATGAGTTTTATTGGGCTGATCTTTTGGGGCTCAGAGTGTATACGACCGAACAGGTCGACCTCGGGCGAGTGACCGGGCTTTTGGAAACCGGCGCTAACGATGTCCTCGAGGTTCGAGGCGATCGTGAGCGACTTATACCCTTTGTGATGGGTGACTTTGTCAAAGAAGTTCGTCTGGAGCAGGGGGAGATGACTGTCGATTGGGATCCGGATTTTTAAGGATGTCATGCGCTTCGATGTGGTGACGCTGTTCCCGGATTTGGTGACCCAGGCGGCAAGCCATGGGGTGACCGGACGAGCGCTCGAGCGACATCAGGTTGAACTGAGGGTGTGGAACCCAAGAGATTTTGCACATGACCGTCATAAGACGGTCGATGATCGCCCCTACGGAGGCGGTCCGGGCATGGTGATGAAGGTTGAGCCGCTAGTGGGTGCTATTACAGCCGCCCGAAGCGACTCCCCAATACCGGCCAAAACAATTTATTTAAGTCCTCAGGGACGCTTGTTGGATCAGAAAGCGGTGGTCGCCTTATCCAAGGAACGTCGAATCATCCTTCTAGCGGGTCGCTATGAAGGGATTGATGAACGGCTGATCAAGAGCGAAATTGATGAAGAGTGGTCGATCGGCGACTACGTATTGAGCGGTGGCGAACTGGCTGGATTGGTGGTGTTTGATTCAGTGACTAGGCTATTGCCGGGTGTTCTGGGTCATGAAGAATCAGCCCTACAGGATTCGCACATGGCTGGCCTTCTGGATCATCCGCATTATACGCGGCCCGAAGAAGTCAACGGTCTGGGTGTTCCTGAAGTTTTGCAGTCAGGCAATCATGAGGCCATCAGGCGTTGGCGGTTGCGAGAGTCTTTAGGTAGGACCTGGCTTCGAAGGCCGGATATGTTGGAAAAGATGCGGCTGGATGCCGAACAGAATAAGCTCTTGGATGAGTTTAAGAACGAATTTGAAACCGAATAAAGTTTGAGACCAAAGGTATAACGACATGTCGAATATTATTCAGCAGCTCGAAACGGAATGGATGGCTGGAAAAACCATCCCAGCCTTTTCAACAGGCGATACGGTAATTGTTCAGGTAAAGGTGAAGGAAGGAAACCGAGAGCGTCTTCAGGCCTATGAAGGTGTGGTGATTGCCAAGCGTAACCGTGGCTATAACTCGGCCTTCACGGTTCGTAAGATTTCTCATGGTGAAGGTGTGGAGCGTGTGTTCCAGACCTACAGCCCACAGGTTCAGGAAATCCAGGTGAAGCGTCGTGGTGATGTTCGCCGTGCGAAGCTTTATTACCTCCGTGACCTTACGGGTAAGGCGGCACGTATTAAGGAAAAAATCTAGTTTTCAGCGGGACGTACGTGCCTGCGAACCTAAGATTCCAAAAAAAGGCAGCCTTGGCTGCCTTTTGTTTTAGTCTCTAGTTGGCTTCGCTGGATGCCAAACTGCTCTTCGGCTGATCGATGTTTAGAACTCAAGGTGACATTAGCCGCCCCCTTTGGGGCTGTAGTACTGATCGCACAGGATATGAGCCTTGTGAAGATCGAACTCATTCCGGAATTCATTGAATCAGGAGGTCCCGTTGAGCATCCGGTGTTTAAAGGGCCCGTAGCATCCATTCAACGCTATCTGAATCGGCCCGAATCCATGTCGGTACCTGATTTCACCTTGAACGCTACGCCCTTTCAGCGTAAGGTCTGGGAAACTCTTTTAGAGCTTCGGCCTTCAGAGCTTGTGACCTATGGTGATTTGGCGGTGCGTTTAAGCTCAGGCCCCAGAGCCGTTGCGGGGGCTTTAAAAGCCAATCCCTTCCCCATTTTGATTCCCTGTCACCGCGTGGTGGGACAGTCTTCTCTGGGCGGCTTTTGTGGAAAAACCGATGGTCCCATGATGGCCATTAAATATTGGCTCTTGCGCCATGAGGGTGTCCCTCTGCCATGAATCGTGATCGAACCGATGCTTCACCATTAAGCCGTTTCATTGATGCGCTCTGGATTGAGGAAGGGCTGAGTGACAATACGCAAAAATCCTATGCGAGCGATCTTTTGCATTTCCAAAATTGGCTTGCTGGTCGGTCGAGTCTTCTTGAGGTCGAGACCAGTGATATCGAAGGCTATTTCGCTGAAAAATATCGGCAAAAGGCCAGCAGTCGGAGCCTTGCGCGCTTGCTCTCTACCTTAAGAAAATTCTATCGCTACCTACTTCGAGAGCATTTGATCGAGGCGGACCCAACGCTTCTGATTGATGCGCCTAAATTGGGTAAGCCATTACCCAAAACCTTAAGCGAGCAGGATGTAGATGCGCTCTTGGAGGCACCTGATGTTAAAACCCATCTAGGACTCAGGGATCGGGCGATGCTCGAGCTTTTATACGCTACGGGTCTTCGTGTCAGCGAGTTGATCTCGTTGACGTTGAACCAGGTTAATCTCCGGCAGGGTGTTGTCCGAGTAGTGGGAAAAGGTAATAAAGATCGGCTGGTGCCTATGGGTGAACAAGCTGAAGAATGGCTGGATCTTTATTCAAGGCAATCGAGGCCTCTGATCCTCGGGCACCGTCAATCCAACGATATTTTTGTTACCGAGCGGGGTTCGGCCATGACCCGGCAAGCATTCTGGTACATAATAAAGCGTCAGGCTGAGTCTGCAGGAATTCGAAAACCGCTTTCCCCGCATACCTTACGACATGCCTTTGCCACGCACCTTCTGAACCATGGCGCCGATCTTCGGGTGGTTCAGTTGTTGTTAGGCCATAGTGACTTGTCCAGCACCCAGATTTATACCCATATCGCTCAAGAGCGACTTAAGGACATGCATGCCCGCTGTCACCCTCGAGGTTGATGTGAGGCCGCTAAACTGAACTTGGAATAAAGAGACATGATTCATCCAACAGCGTTTATAGCACCCGATGTAGAACTCGGCCCGGGTGTATCGGTCGGCCCTTTTGCCGTCATTGAAGGTCCTAGCCGTATCGGTGAACATTCGGTAATTGAAGCCCATGCAGTCATCAGGCCCTTCGTTAGAATGGGCGCACGAAACCATGTCCATCCTCATGCGGTATTAGGGGGTTTACCTCAAGACCTCGGGTTTGATCCGGCGACAGAATCCTACCTGGATCTTGGTGACGACAACGTCTTTCGAGAAGGGGTGACTCTGAGTCGTGCCACCAAGGCAGGTCTTTCAACTCAGGTGGGTTCAAAGAACTACTTTATGAACAATACGCACGTGGGTCATGACTGCATCTTGGGTGATGGCAATATTCTCGCGAGTGGAGCCACCTTGGGCGGCCATGTTCTAGTCGGTGATCGCGTATTCTTTGGCGGCGGCGTCATGGTGCACCAGTTCTGTAGAATTGGAAGTCTTGCCATCCTTCAAGGATTGGCAGGCATCAATAAAGATTCATTGCCGTTCACGATGGTGGGCGGAAGGCCGGGTAAGCACTATCGACTCAATTTGGTGGGTATGAGACGCGCGGGGATTGATGGCGACCGACTCAAGGTCGTATCGCAAGCGTTTAGACGTCTTAAGGCACAGCAAGACCTCGAGGGTTTGCCTGATACACCTGAGCTAACCTATCTCCGTGAGTGGCTGAACGCAGAATCGCGACGTGGTGGGGTGTTGGGTTTCATAGAAGCCCGCAGTCGGAATGACGATTAATCTTTAGACTATAAAAGATAAGGAAAGCAGGGTGAGAGCAATCAAATGTGCGGTCATTGGTACGGGGTACCTCGGTAAGTTTCACGCTGAAAAATACGCGGCGCTGGAAGGTGCTGAGCTTGTCGCGGTTGTGGACCAGAGTCTTGAAGCGGCCCAGGCAGTTGCCGAAAAAAATCACACACAGGCTTTTACGGATTACCGAGACCTTCTAGGGAAAGTAGACGCCGTCAGTATCGTCGTGCCCACCAGTCTACATTTCGAGGTGGCACGCGATTTTCTCAATGCAGGCGCTCACGTTTTGGTCGAAAAGCCCATGACGGTGACGCTTGAGGAAGCCGATGAACTGATTCGTATCGCCAAGGAAAAGAATCTCAGGTTGATGGTGGGCCATTTAGAGCGCTTCAATGCGGCCCTCTTGGGTCTAGACCTGGTCAATGAGAAGCCCATGTTCATCGAGTCTCATCGCTTAGCGCCTTTTAACCCCCGTGCCAATGATGTCAGCGTGGTTCTGGATCTCATGATTCACGATATCGACATCATTCTCGACATTGTGGACTCTGAATTGGAGCGTATTGATGCCAAAGGTGTCACGGTTTTGACCTCCGATACAGACATTGCCAACGCCCGTTTAAGCTTTAAAAACGGTTGTGTCGCCAACGTGACAGCGAGCCGTGCAAGCCTTAAGGTGGAGCGGAAAATGCGGATGTTCATGCCGAACTGCTATGTATCGGTGGATTTCCAGAATCGCGTGTTGGCCGAGTACCGTAAAGGCGAGAAGGAAATGTACCCAGGCGTTCCTGAGATCCTGACGCAAGAATCGGTATTTGAAAGTGGTGATGCCCTAATGGCCGAGATCTCGCATTTCTTAGACTGTATTCGTGAAGAGAAAGAGCCTTTGGTTTCGGGCACAGCAGGCCGAAGAGCGCTTGCAACAGCGACCGAAATCACGCGTTTGCTGCACGCTGATGCTTAAATTGTTTGAACTACAAAGAGTGACACTGACATGATCCCAATGGTTGACCTCAAAACCCAGTACCTCAGTCTCAAAGAAGAGATCGATCGAAGCGTACAGGACGTTTTGGATAGCTGCGCTTTTATTCTTGGCCCTAATGTGAGGGCGTTTGAAGAAGAAACGGCCGCTTATCTTGGCGTTAAGCATGCCATTGGTTGTGCGTCTGGAACCGATGCATTGCACCTCGCGCTCTTGGGTTCGGGTATTGGTGAGGGTGATGAAGTCATTACAACGGCTTTCACCTTTATCGCCACGGCTGAAGCGATTAAATACGTGGGTGCGAAGCCTGTTTTTGTCGATATTGACCCTAAGACATTTAATATCGATCCGGATGCGATTGAAGCAGCCATTACAGAAAAAACCCGCGCCATTATGCCGGTGCATCTCTTTGGTCAGCCCGTCGACATGGCAAAGATCCGTTCGCTCTCTGAAAAACACGGCGTGTTGCTGATTGAGGACTGTGCCCAATCCTTTGGCGCGACCACCTTGGGGCATCAGACGGGGAGTATGGGTATCAGTGCCGGCTTCAGTTTCTTTCCGAGTAAGAATCTTGGGGGCTATGGGGATGGTGGATTAGTGACCACCCAATCCGATGATGTGGCCAAAAAGATCAAGATGCTTAGAAATCATGGCTCTGAAGTGCGCTATTACCATGACGCGGTTGGCTATAACAGTCGTTTGGACGAATTCCAGGCGGCTATCCTCAGAGTCAAACTGTGTCATATTGATGAGTTCAATCAGGGTCGCAGAAGGGCTGCGCATTTGTATTCCGAGTTGATGGCAGGTCTCGATGTGGTGACCCCTTTTGAGGATGGCCTAGGCGTGCACGTCTATCATCAGTACACCCTTCTAACCGACCATCGTGATCGTTTGATGGAAGCCTTGCAAAAAGCGGGCGTATCGTCAGCAATCTATTACCCAGTTCCTTTGCATCAGCAGAACGTATTCAAGGCCGAATGTGCGGGTGTGTCCTTGCCAGTGACCGAGTCCGTCGCCACTCGCTGCATGTCGCTGCCGATTTATCCAGAACTATCCGATGACAACATTCGACGCATCGTTCAAGTGATCAGCGAAACCCTCAATGGCTAAACAATCACCCCTCGTCATGCTGTCGGCTGGCGAGGCCTCCGGTGATCAACATGCGGCCACGCTCTTTAGAGAGCTGAAGAAGCTGGTGCCGGATGTTCAAGGCATCGGAATGGGTAGTAAGGCTATGAAAGAGGCCGGAATCGAGCTCTGTTACGACTCATCCGGGATTGGCGTGATTGGCTTGATGGAAATCGCGAGGCATTACTTTGAGATTCGTCGCGCCCTGACGATCATGAAGGAAGTGGCCAAAGAACGCCGGCCCGATCTCTTGATTTGCGTCGATTACAAGGAATTCAATTTCCGTTTGGCCAAAGCGGCCAAGGCGCAAGGAATTAAAGTCCTTTTTTACGTGAGTCCACAGGTTTGGGCTTGGCGCCCTGGACGTGTCGAAAGTTATGGCAAGATTATCGACCACATGGCAGTGATTTTCCCTTTTGAGCTACCTTTTTACGAAGCTTTCAATGTCCCAGCGACTTATGTGGGCCATCCTCTGGCCGGTAAAGTCAAACCCGTTTTAACGAAAGCTGAAGCGCTGAATCAGTTTAACCTGCCAATAAAGACACATCATCAAAACCCACCTGTGCCGATTATTGGCCTGCTACCGGGCAGTCGATCCAACGAAATAAGGCGGATTCTTCCGGTGATCTTGGCGGCTGCCGCCAAGTTGCAGCAGCATTTCGAAGGCGCGCATTTCCTTCTTTTTCAGGCCAACTCGGTATCGGATGAGGCGCTCGCTGAAGGTCTTTCAGGGGTCCGTCTTGCTCATCTTCATATCATCAAAGGGCAGGACTACGACGCCCTTCAATGTGCAGATGCCGTCATTACGGTCTCAGGAACAGCGACGCTCGAAATAGCCTTGATGGGCATACCTATGAGTATTGTCTATAAACTGGCGCCCTTCAGTTACTGGTTGGGTCGGCGGTTGGTCAATGTGCCTTTCATTGGACTGCCCAATATCCTTGCGGGAAAGGGCGTGGTTCGGGAGTTTATTCAAGACGATGCTACGGCCGATGCCATCGCGCTCGAGACCCAGCACATCATTGAAGACCCTGAGTATGCGGAGGCCATTCGTTTGGAGCTCTTGAAGGTCCGCGATCTCATCGGTGATCGGAACGCTTCGCTTGAGCTTGCACGGATTGCGGCCGATATTCTTAAGCCTCTTTAAAGGGAGCCTTGATGAGCCGGGCCTTTGTCAAAGAAGATGATGGGCGCTCTTTGGATGCAGGGCTCCCTCGACCACAAAGCCCTTGGACTAATTATGTGACGCCGAGGGGTCTTCAAGCACTCCAAGATAAACTTCAAGCGCTTCTTGCTGAGCGTGATCGTATTAAAGCCTTCGATGAACTCCTCAATCAGACGGCCAAGGCCAGCTTGGAACGCGAACTTCTTTTTGTGACCGAGCGCCTTAAGCGAGCCGTTTTAGTTGACCCCCAGAATCAGTCGCTGAACACCGTTCATTTTGGTGCGAAGGTTGAGGTGGTCTCGGAGGAGGGCGTCCATCAGAAATTCATGATTGTGGGTGAAGATGAAGCGGATGCTGAAACGGGTCGTATCAGTTGGGTTTCACCTTTGGCTCGCGCGTTACTCGGTGCTGAGGTCGGTGATTGGGTGGTCTGGTCGCGACCCATAGGCGATATCGAGATCGAAGTGATCAATATTGCTCGGGCTGAATCTCATGAGTGAATTGGGTTCTTTAGTTTATAAGCTCAGAAGGAGCCAAAGGGCCCGTCGGATCCGCTTAATTTTGAAGCCTGAGGGCCTTGAGCTGGTCATTCCTGAGCATGGAAGTGAGGGAGCCGCTAAGGCTTTTTTGCTTCAGAACCGGGACTGGATTCTCCGTAAAGTCGAGGACTTGAAGCAGCGTCAGAGCGTTTTGCCTCCAACGCCTCAGCCATTGGCTTTAGGTCAAACGGTTTCATTTCAAGGTGAAGAAGCTGTGCTGAAAGCATCCCTTGGTCTTCCAAGGGGTCGTCTTGCAGAAAGGCAACCCGATGGGAGTTTCTTGCTCCGGGTGGAGGCAGGCAGTGAATCACCTTCACATCAGGCCATTCAAAAGGCACTGCTCTCTTGGGTGAAGATCTGGATGGTTTCAGAGGTGAACCAGATGCTGGAGGATACTCGAGCGCGCTATGCGTTTCAGCCAAGAAGCATCCGAGTTAAAGAAATGAAGACGCGTTGGGGGAGCTGCGGCCCCGCCAATGATATCAATCTCAATTGGACGCTGGCCTTTGCGCCTGAGAGCGTGTTTCGCTATGTGGTTTTCCACGAGCTCTGTCATATGCATCATCGCAATCATTCTGCGGCCTATTGGGCTTTGGTATCCGAAGTCTGGCCCAGATGGCAAGAGGACCGTCAATGGCTCAAGGTCCATGGTGGAGGGTTGTTGAGGCGTTTTGCGACATGAGCCACTCATCCAAAGGGCGCTCACTTTTTTCCTGGCTGCTCGTTTTGATGGTTATCATCGCGATACAGTCTTTTAGAAGCAGTGGTCTTGCTACAGGTGATGCGCCGCCCATCCAAGGGCTCATGGTGACTGGAGAGCAATTTTCAGGGGTTCAGTCACTCCAAAAGCCCGCGTTGATCTATGTTTGGGGTAGTTGGTGTGGTATCTGCCGTTTGATGCAGGGGAGTGTTTCTCGTCTTTCTTCCGAGGTACCCATGGTGACGGTGGCGCTTCAATCGGGCCGCTCAGCCGAGGTTACAGCGTATATGAATGCACACGAATTTAAGGTGCCTGTGGTTTTGGATCCAGATGGAGTGATTTCCAGAAGTTATGGGGTGAAGGCAGTACCCGCCTTATTCTTTCTAGACACGGATGGGAAGATAGTCTCGGCCACCACGGGCTATACCACTTATTTAGGCATTCGATTGAGGCTTTGGCTGGCTCAGGATTTTCGCCAGCCCATTAAGTAATTAATAGCCTTCTTTCTCGATGAGGTAGCGTTGGGCCGCTGATTCGTAGACTTCGGTTGAAATCTTTACGCCATAAATAACCGTTTGGCAATGTTCCTCGAGAATAATGCTGAGGAGCCTGAAGGCGTTTCTAGGCGTCAATTGGCGCACGATGAAGTTTGCTTTGCTTTCGCCTTCTTCTTCGAAAATGTCGGCGAGATGAATCGGCGGGCTGCCAGGCTTTCTGCCGACATTCATGCGTTTTTCAATGAGGCGGATCATGTTGTCAGGAGACCACTGGATCGATGAGATCGTTTTGATTCGATCGCTCCGATAGTACTTCTTTAGATCGTGAAGTTCATAGGGCAGGAACAGGATGATGCCTAAATGGTCGATCTGAAACAATTGATCGTCGAGGATCGGCGTCACGAGTTCACGCATCTTCTCGGGATCGCCCTTGATGCTGGTCGGTTCATCCACGCGATCCACCAAAAGGTATACGCCTGAAAGACCAAAGTAACGCACCAGATCCATGAAACTCTTTAACAGCGTAAAGCGGTTTTCAGTGGTTCTTGGGATCCCATGGAATTCAAAAAGACCGATTCCAATTTCTTGAATGATCTTAACGGTTCCTTCTAAAGAGACAGGAACGCCACGAATGTGTTTATAAATCTCGCCCGCGATGAACTTCGCCTGTTTTTTCAGGAAGAAGCCGCCTTTTTTGGCGTAGCCTGAGATTTCCATCAGGCGGCGCAGGGTGGCCACCTTGCTGGATAAATCGTTGGGTGTGAAATAAAGCGCCGTCAGCAGAATGAATTTTTCTGCGATTTCACGATTATCGCGAAGGAGATCTTCCTTAGGTGTATCGCTGATGGTTTTCCAAAGCTCCTCGATCCCGAGCTTTAGGATGTAGTCCAAGTGATCATCAAGGTTGATGCGGCTGTCCCTAGGCAGCGGTATTTCCTTTTTGCGCGTAAAAAACCGCGCGAGGGCCGATTTCTCAGCCGCATATTCAAAAGGGAGGCTCCGGGGTCTTGAAACTTCCGCTAGAAGTTCATTGAATTCTGCATAAGAAATAACCAGAACTTGATCCCGATAATCGTTGAGGTAACGTTCGGTATCAATACGCATCGCCGATTTACCGGCACCGCGTATGGCAAAAATAACGTAGGGGGTAGGTTTTTCAATGTGCAGGAGCACAGAGCGTAGCGATGTGTTCTCTACCATCGAAACCTGCAGGAACGGATCCCGGTCGGCATCGAAGGTTACAAACGGATTGTGCTCAAACTGCCAAACCTGCAGCCACTCTTTGATTTCCATGAAGCTCTCAGTGGTTTCTTACGGGGCGGTAGACGTGAGGGAGGTGGCCTATACGTGGCCAGCATGGACAGCGCCTTAGGTCCCATCGGGATTAAAAGCCCTATACTCAACTCCGCGCACGAACTATATCATAGTTATGCACTTCCCCAAGCCTTGTCACGTCTGTGATCGTTACAGCTTCACATCATCATTAAAGCCTCCCATTTTTAACTCTTATAAAATCATGTTATGATTGAAAAAATTCTTGGGAGCTCTTCGAGCCGGAGATCCGGCGAAGTTCCGAGCGGAATCGCCCCAGTGGGGCGTTTTTGATTTAAAGGGAATGTTTGATTGTGACAATGGGCCTAGTGCCCATTTTTTGTTTGGGTTTTGGTGAGGTTCCCCCATGAGAGCGCAAGACCGTCTGGTTGATCTGCTTGAGCCGGTTGTTAGGGGTCTGGGCTATGAATGGGTGGGCTCAGAATTCGACGGCCATCAGCGCACTCTGCGTATCTATATTGATAGTCCCGACGGTATCGGTGTCGATGACTGTTCTAAGGTGAGCTATCAGGTGAGTGGCGTTTTGGATGTGGAAGATCCCATTCCAGGACGGTATCAGCTGGAAGTGTCTTCCCCTGGTCTTGATCGTCCGCTGTTTACCCTGTCCCATTTCGAACGTTTTATTGGATCTCTGGTGAAGTTGCAGCTGTCTAGGGCTCTAGAGGGTCGTCGACGGTTCAAAGCCAGAATTAAGGGGGTTGAGGGGCAAGATGTTGTGCTTGAGGATGAAACAGGGGTTTTTAAGATTCCTTATGACCTCATGGATAAGGCGCGTCTTGTACCCGAGTTTGATAACTAATTTTTGAAGGATGACGCTATGGCGAATAAAGAAATCCTATTAGTAGTGGATGCCTTTTCTCACGAAAAAGACATTGAAAAAGACGTTGTATTTGCGGCCATTGAAGAAGCGCTTCGGACCGCAACGGTCAAGCGTCATGAAAACCATTTGGACGCCCGAGTTGAGATCGATCGGAAGACCGGGGGTTATGAAACGTTCAGACGTTGGCTCGTGGTTGACGATGCCGTAGCGGCAGGCGAGGGTGAAACTGAGTTTAATCCCGAACTGGAGATTTCCTTGGCGGATGCCCAAAAGCGCACTCCAGGGATCACCGTCGGTGACTATGTCGAGGAAGCCGTTGAATCAATTGGTTTTGGACGTATCGAGGCCCAAACGGCCAAACAGGTGATTGTGCAGCGTGTTCGTGATGCTGAACGCCGCAAGGTCGTTGAGGCCTATCATAGTCGTGTGGGTGAGCTCGTGACCGGCGTCATTAAGCGGATTGAGCGTGGTAATGTCTTCCTGGATCTTGGAGGCAATGCTGAAGCGTTTATCCCACGCGAAGAAATGATTCCGCGTGAAGCAGTTCGTTCCGGAGATCGTCTTAGAGGTTATCTCAAGGCGGTCCGTCAGGAAGCGCGAGGCCCGCAGCTTTTTGTCAGCCGAACGGCACCTGAATTGATGGTGGCTTTATTCCGTCTTGAAGTGCCTGAGGTCAGCGAAGGCGTCATCGAGATTGTTGCGGCGGCTCGTGATCCAGGCGTTCGAGCCAAGATTGCCGTTAGAAGTAATGATCCGCGTTTAGATCCTGTTGGGGCCTGCGTGGGTATGAGAGGCTCTAGAGTTCAGGCTGTATCGAATGAACTGGCGGGTGAACGAGTCGACATCATTCTTTGGAATGAAAATGAGGCCCAGTTCGTGGTGAATGCCATGTCCCCCGCTGAAATCGTTTCGATTGTGATGGATGAAGATCGTCACTCCATGGATATCGCGGTTTCAGATGAAAATCTCTCGATGGCGATTGGTCGCGGCGGTCAGAATGTTCGTCTTGCATCGGAACTCACGGGTTGGACGCTCAACGTCATGAGCGAAACGCAAGCGGATGAGAAGAGTGAGTCTGAGACAGTCGCTTTGGTTCAGTCCTTTATTGATCAATTGGACGTGGATGAAGGGGTGGCTGAAATTCTGGTGCGGGAAGGATTCTCGACGGTTGAAGAACTGGCCTATGTGCCCGCGAAAGAATTGTTGGAAATTGAAGAATTTGATGAAGATACGGTCGAAGAACTCAGAAACCGCGCGCGCGATACCTTGTTGATTAAGGCGATTGCGGGTGAAGAAAAGAGTGAGGCGGTGTCTCCCTCGGATGAGTTACTTGGATTGGAAGGAATGGATCCTGAGACAGCCGGACGTCTGGCTGCGAAGGGCGTGGCGACCGTGGATGATCTGGCTGAACTGTCCATTGATGAAATGATGGAAGTGGATGGCATGGATGAGGAGCGGGCCGGCCGTCTCATCATGACGGCACGATCGTCATGGTTTGAGTAAGGTTAAGGCAGATCGGATTAGCAGAGGCATAGAATGAGCGATTTAACGGTACGACAACTTGCTGAAGTAGTCGGCATCCCGCTTGAGCGGTTGCTTGCCCAGCTGAGTGAGGCAGGCCTCGAAAAGAGCGGTGCGGACGACGTTCTTGCAGATGCAGAAAAATTAAAGTTTCTGGCGTTTCTCCGCCAAAGTCACGGCAAGGCGCCGACCAGTGAAGATGTCACGGATCGGAAGCGGGTGACCTTACAAAGGCGAACGGTCAGTGAGCTTAAGCAGGGCAAAGTGCCTGGTAAAGCCACTAAGACCATCAGCGTTGAGGTCCGAAAGACCCGAACCTACGTCAAGCGGAGCGAACTTCCTGAGCTGAGTGAGCAAAGGCACGAGGTTGAACAGGCAAAGCAGGCGCTGGATGATCAGCAGCGTAAAGAGGCCGAGCTGGCAGCGCAAGTGATAGCCCGACAGGAAGATGAGCGTCTTAAGGCCGAGGAAGCCGAGCGTTCAAAGCGCGAAGAGGCTGAAAAGCTTCAGGCGCAGCAGCAACAGCAGATTGATGAGGTTGCGGTTGTCGAAGAAGCCGCCGTTCTTGAAGAGCCGGCTGTATCGGTTCCTGAGGTTGACATTCCGGTGAGTCTCGAGCCTGAGGTTCCGGTTCGTAAGGAAGCGCCCAAGAGGGCTGCTCCCTTTGTGCAGGCGCCACCTGCGGCACCGCGTGCGGATTATGCCGATGATAATAGAAGGGCCGCGGGTAAGAAGAAATCAGATGGCGATCGTGATCGTGCCGACGATGATCGCGACATCGATAGTCTAAGAAACAAGAACAAGTTTAAGAAAAAGCTAAAAAGCGGGAAGGCGGCCGTGATGCCGGAATCTCGCCATGGTTTTGAAAAGCCAACGGCACCGATGATTCATGAAGTCGGTATTCCTCAGTCCATTACCGTATCGGATCTGGCTCAGCGTATGTCGGTCAAAGCGACCGAGGTGATCAAGACCTTGATGCGCATGGGCGTGATGGCCACCATCAACCAGATCCTCGATCAAGATACGGCGATCCTCGTGGTTGAAGACATGGGACATACCGCAATCCGCCAAGTTGAGGACGTGCTTGAGGCTGAGATTGTGGCCACCATGAGCCTTGCGGCTGAGGCTGAGCAAAAGTCTAGGGCCCCCGTTGTGACGATCATGGGTCACGTGGACCATGGTAAAACGTCGTTACTTGACTACATTCGTAAGACGCGTGTGGCCGCGGGTGAAGCGGGTGGCATTACCCAGCACATCGGTGCCTATCAGGTTAAGACCAGTCATGGTGCCGTGACGTTCCTCGATACACCGGGTCACGCGGCCTTTACGGCCATGCGTGCTCGTGGTGCTCAGGCGACAGATATTGTCGTGCTCGTGGTTGCGGCGGATGACGGTGTCATGCCTCAGACGCGTGAAGCGATTGATCACTCCCGTGCTGCGGGTGTACCCATCGTCGTTGCAGTCAATAAAATTGATAAGCCCGAAGCTGATCCTGAAAAAGTGAAGCAGGAATTAACCAATTTCAACGTAATTCCGGAAGAATGGGGCGGTGATACTCAGTTTGTGGAAGTATCGGCAAAGTCGGGTGTCGGAATCGATGGGCTCCTCGATGCCATTTTGCTCCAGGCTGAAGTACTCGAACTCACAGCGGCTTACGATATCCCTGCTACCGGTGTCGTTCTTGAATCGAAGCTAGAAAAAGGGCGAGGACCGGTTGCTGACATCCTGATTCAACAAGGACACCTTCGCAAGGGCGACTTCCTGCTCTGCGGTATGGAGTTTGGTCGCGTGCGCGCCATGTTTAATGAAAACGGTAAACCCATCAAAGAAGCAGGGCCCTCAAGCCCCGTTGAAGTGTTGGGATTATCCGGTGCACCGAATGCGGGTGATGAATTCATCGTGGTTTCTGATGAGAGGAAAGCGCGTGAAATCGCGACCCAGCGTGAAGAAAAACTCAGGACAACCAAGCTCGCTGAGCAGCAAGCGCTGAAGCTCGACAATATCTTTGAGCGGATGGAGTCTTCAGGCGGCAGCGTTGACCTCAACCTCGTCATTAAGGCGGATGTTCAAGGCAGTCTAGAAGCCCTCAAGAGTTCGCTCACGGATCTTTCGACCGATAAGGTCAAGGTCAAGGTGATCGGCGGTGGTGTGGGTGGTATCAGTGAGTCCGATGCCAACTTGGCGTTGGCGTCAAATGCCATCATCATCGGGTTCAATGTTCGTGCCGATGCAGGCGCCCGTAAGCTCATTGAAGAGCGTGGTGTCGATCTTCACTACTACAGCATCATCTACGAAGCGATTGATGAGATTAAGAAATCGCTCAAAGGCATGTTGGAACCTGAATTCCGTGAACAAATCGTGGGTAACGCCGAAGTCCGGGATGTCTTCCGACATCCCAAGTTTGGAGCGATTGCTGGCTGTATGGTCACCGAAGGCTTTGTCAAACGAAACCTACCAATCCGTGTGCTACGTGACAACGTCGTCATCTTCGAGGGACAGTTGGACTCGCTCCGTCGATTCAAAGACGACGTGGCTGAAGTCAAGGCGGGTATGGAGTGCGGTATGGGCGTCAAGAACTACAACGAAATCAAGGTCGGAGACCAGATTGAGGTGTTTGAGAAGGTTCAGGTTCCTCACTAATGCCCAGAGAGTTTAAGCGAAGCGATCGGGTCGCCTCCCAAATCAAACGGGAAATGGCCGACCTGATTCGCGTCGGGGTCAAAGATCCTGAATTGGGGATGGTGACGGTGAGCGATGCCGAGTTAACAAAAGATCTGTCGGTGGCGACGATCTATGTGAGTTTCTTGCTTCCCAAAATCACCCCTCAACAGTGCATCAAAAAACTTCAAGGCTTTGCGCCGGAATTACGTCAGGGTCTGAGTAAGCGTCTTCGCATTCGGGTTTTGCCTGAGATTCGATTTTCCTATGATGATTCGCTCGAACGAGGGCAGAGAATGGAGTCTTTGTTGTTGGGGCTCAATCAGGCGCCCGTCGAATTAGAGGGTGATGAGGATTAATGACCTCGGGCCGATTTCAATCCAGAAAGATCAGCGGGGTTTTGCTGCTCGATAAGGCGAGCGGGTTTTCATCCAATGGCTCACTCCAAAAAGCTAGACGGCTTTTTAGGGCCGAAAAGGCTGGGCACACAGGGAGTCTTGATCCCATAGCCAGCGGGCTTTTACCCGTTTGCTTTGGCGAAGCCACCAAATTTTCAGGGTTTCTTCTTAATACCGACAAGCGCTATTCGGTCAGGATTCGGCTGGGATCTGAAACGGATACCGCAGATATTGAAGGGATCGTGATCCGGACCTCTCCTGTTCCACCGCTGACGAAGTCTCTGATAGAAGGTGTTTTGGACGAGTTTCGAGGCGAGGGCGTTCAGGTTCCACCGATGTATTCGGCGCTAAAGCATCAGGGGCAGAGGCTCTATGATTTGGCAAGAAAAGGGATCGAAGTGGATAGGCCACCCAGGTCCATTACGATCTTTGAGTTGAATCTAGAAGGTTTTGACGAAGGATCAATAGATCTTGATGTCCATTGTTCCAAGGGAACCTACATCCGAACACTGTCTGAAGACATTGGACGACGTCTTGGATGTGGGGGCCATGTTGAGATTTTGCGAAGGACCGCGGTTGGGCGTCTTAAAGTCCAAGAGGCTAAGACCAACGATCAGTTGGAGGCTATGGATGAAGAGTCACGTCAGGCTTTTTTGATGCCGATCGATTGTCTGGTTGAAGAACTTCCGAGGGTTGATCTTCAAGATCAAGAGGTTTACCGCATTCAGCGAGGCGGTGTGCTTACGCTGACCATGCCGAGTGCCGAAGGAACCGTGGCGCTCTTTGGGATGAATGGCGCATTTATCGGTGTCGGTGAAATGGGTGAGGATCAGATGGTTTCACCCAAAAGAATGGTCAGTCTGGTCGATTCAGACTGAGAAAAAATGGATTTTCATATGTTTTAAGGGGTCGATCAGCGGGGTAACGCATTGTGTTCCATCTGATATACCAAGTTTCATTGAATATAGAGCGCTCACACGTTAAAATGGCGTGTTTTATAGTAAGCCCGAGATTTAGGAGTCGATACCATGGCATTTACCGCCACTGAAAAACGCACTGTCGTGCAAGAATACCAGCTAGCAGCCAACGATACGGGGTCTCCCGAAGTGCAGGTTGCGCTACTTACCGCGCGTATCAATCATCTGACACCGCATTTTGTCCAGAACAAGAAGGACCATCACTCCCGTCGTGGTTTGCTGCGTCTGGTTAATCAGCGTCGTAAGCTCCTTGATTACCTGAAAGGCAAAGATACGGATCGTTACAAATCACTCATCGAAAGATTGGGTCTGCGTCGCTAATTGACTAACTGAAGGTATTGTTGTGAATCCAATTCGGAAACAGTTCAAGTACGGCGATTATCAGGTCATCCTGGAAACCGGTGAAATAGCTCGTCAGGCGGACGCCGCCGTGATGGTAAATGTCGAGGGCACCGTTCTTCTGGTGACTGCGGTCGGTAAGAGGGAAGCCTCTCCAGATACCGATTTCTTCCCATTACGCGTGGATTATCAGGAAAAGGCTTATTCGGCCGGTAAGATTCCTGGCGGATTCTTCAAGCGTGAGGGCCGTCCTACCGAAAAGGAAACGCTGACAGCACGATTGATCGATCGTCCTGTGCGTCCCCTCTTTCCAGAAGGATTCAACAACGAAGTTCAGATTACTGCGACTGTGATGTCGCTCAACCCGGAAATTGATCCTGATATTCCTGCACTGATTGGCGCATCGGCGGCCTTGACTCTCTCGGGCATGCCTTTCAAGGGCCCCATTGGCGCTGCTCGTGTTGGTTTTATCGATGAAAAGTATGTTCTGAACCCTTCAGCCTCCCAGTTGGATGACTCCCTGCTGGATCTGGTTGTGGCTGGAACAGAAAATGCGGTTCTGATGGTTGAGTCCGAAGCGGACATGTTGACTGAAGACGAAATGCTGGGCGCTGTAATCTTTGGTCACGAACAGATGCAAACAGCGATTCGCGCCATTAACGAGTTGGCTGCCGAAGTCGGTGTGAAGAGCTGGAATTGGGTGGCGCCTGAGCAGGATGCAAACCTCGTTTCTGCGGTTGAATCTAAATCAAGCGCGGCTATTTCAGCAGCCTATCAAGTGGCCGATAAGCAAACGCGTCAAAACGCAATTAAGGAAGCTAGAAAGTCCGTGGTCGAAGCGCTGACAGCCGACGGTGCCTATAGCCAGAACGCAGTTCGCGGTGTCTTCGAACAGATCGAATACGATACCGTTCGTGCTCAGATCCTTAATAACGCTAAACGAATTGATGGTCGTGATCTCCAGACCGTTCGCCCAATCACCATTCGCACGGGTGTTCTGCCGCGCGTCCATGGTTCAGCGCTATTCACTCGTGGTGAAACCCAAGCCTTGGTCGTTGCGACCTTAGGAACGGGTCGTGATGCTCAGGTGATTGATGCGATTGAAGGAGAATATAAAGAAAGCTTCCTGTTCCATTACAACTTCCCTCCGTATTGCGTCGGTGAAATCGGTATGATCGGTTCACCCAAGCGCCGTGAAGTAGGTCATGGACGCCTTGCAAAGCGTGGTGTTCAGGCGGTTATGCCGAGTCAGGAAGATTTCCCTTATGTCGTTCGTGTGGTGTCTGAAATCACTGAATCTAATGGTTCTAGCTCGATGGCGTCTGTCTGTGGATCCAGCCTTGCCTTAATGGATGCGGGTGTTCCAACATTAGCACCGGTTGCGGGTATCGCAATGGGTCTGATTAAGGAAGGCGATCGTTTTGCTGTTCTATCCGACATCATGGGTGATGAAGATCATCTGGGTGATATGGACTTTAAGGTGGCGGGTAGCCGTGATGGTATTACCGCCCTGCAGATGGACATCAAAATTGACGGCATTACCTCTGAGATCATGAGGAAAGCGCTTGAACAGGCTAAGGCAGGTCGTCTCCATATACTCGACAAAATGGCGGACGTTCTGTCTCAGCCACGTCAGGAAATGTCCGATTATGCGCCTCGTATTGTGAGTTTCAGCATTGACCCAACCAAGATTCGTGATGTCATCGGTAAAGGCGGTGCGACCATTCGTGCGATCACTGAAGAAACCGGTGCCAGCATCGATATCACCGACGACGGTATCGTCAAGGTAGCCTCTGTTGATCGTGAAGCGGGCGATGAAGCGCGTCGTCGCATTGAGCAGATTACTGCTGAAGTCGAAGTCGGCAAAATCTATGAAGGTAAGGTAGCGCGTTTGATGGACTTCGGTGCATTTGTGACCGTTCTTCCGGGTAAGGATGGCTTGGTTCACATCTCTCAGATCTCAGATGAACACGTTGAAAAGGTAAGCGATAAGCTGTCTGAAGGCGACGTGGTCCGCGTTAAGGTGCTCGAAATCGATCGTCAAGGTCGAGTTCGTCTCAGCATGAAAGCGGTTGACGAGGAAGAGCAAGCATAGTCGCTCTCTTTTTCCAATGAGCATAAAGGGCCTGCGGGCCCTTTATGCATTTAAGGGTTATGCCATAGGGGTTTTGGACGGTTCCCCCGCGATTTCGCGGACCAGTTTAGGCACCAAATAACCAGGGAGACGGTTCCGAAGAGCTTCCATGAGCGCTTGGGCATCTTGCTCCTCGACATCAAAGTGATGGCTACCTTCGACCTTATCCAACATATGCAGATAGTAAGGGAGTGTATGGCATTCAAATAATCGCTCACTCAATTCTGAAAGTGCTGTTGCACTGTCGTTGATGCTTTTGAGTAAGACGCTCTGATTGAGAAGGGTGATCCCTATCAATGCAAGCTTTTGAAGCGCTGCCTGAACGTGTTGGTCGAGTTCCCGGGCGTGATTGCTGTGAATGACCATGACCACTCTTGGGCGAAGGGAGCCGAGTGTCTCAATAAGCGCATCGGTGATGCGGTTGGGTACCACAATGGGCAGGCGGGTATGGATTCTGATGCGCGTAATCTTTGAGATGTCGCTGATTTCAGTAAGCAGTCTTCTAAGTCGCTCATCGCTTAAGGAGAGCGGGTCGCCTCCACTGAGGATGACTTCTTCAATGGAAGGGTTGTTACGGATTTCTTCAATCGCCGCTGATTCAATACTTTTAGTTAAAGCCATCTCAGAATAGGGGAATTCACGTCGAAAGCAGTAGCGGCAGTGTATGGCGCAGGCTCCGGTGCTGATGAGTAGGACTCGGGCATGGTACTTCTGCAGAATAGATCGTGAAGCCAGCGAGAGAAGATCTCCAACAGGATCTTTAGAGTAACCTTCGCGCTGTTCGAGTTCTAGAGCAAGAGGCAATACCTGAAGGAGGAGTGGGTCCTCGCTGTTTCCCTTTTGGATTCGATCGGCATAAGGCTTGGGTACCTTAAAGGGGAACATTTCGAGAGCGCCTCTAAGGTCGCCGAAGTGTTCAGGATTCAGTTCGAGATACGCCAAAAAAGCATTTGTATCCGTGAAAGAATCGTTCAATTCGGCTTGCCAGAGCGTATCCATGAAATTCAGCGTTTTATAAGCGTTCAACACTCCATTATAATGATTCGGATATTTTGAGCTAATCCACTGTGTAAGAGGCACGAATGGCGACAGTCAGTACCAGCGATTTCAAGGGCGGTTTGAAAGTGATGATGGACGGAGATCCATACAACATCCTTGAAAACGAATTCGTCAAGCCAGGTAAAGGTCAGGCGTTTAACCGAGTAAAGCTCCGTAACCTTAAGACGGGACGCGTTATCGAAAGAACGTTCAAGTCTGGAGAAACCATGGAGACGGCGGATGTAGTGGATACCGATATGCAGTATCTCTACAACGACGGAGAAATGTGGCATTTCATGGTCGCAGAAACGTTTGAGCAATATGCAGCGGATGCGGCGGCGGTTGCTGATGCCAAGAAGTGGCTCAAGGAGCAGGATGTCTGTCAGGTAACGCTCTATAACGGCGTACCCATTGGTGTTTCACCACCTAATTTCGTTGAACTCAAGATTGTTGAGACGGATCCTGGTGTGAGAGGTGATACCTCAGGTGGTGGTGGTAAGCCCGCAACGCTTGAAACGGGTGCTGTAGTGCGTGTTCCTCTCTTTATCCAAACCGAAGAGGTCATTAAGGTAGATACGCGAAACGGCGAATATGTTTCACGAGTAAAGTAAGCGCTTCTCGGCGCTTACTTTCTTGTCTCCCCGGACATCTTTTCAAGGTTCCGGGGCATTAAATGACTTTGACGTCTTACAATCACTGGGATCCTTCATGCTCAATCGAGCACTTAAGGGCAAGGGCACTACTCTATGCGGAGCTTCGGCGCTTTTTTTTAGATCGTGGGGTTTTAGAAGTCGAAACACCGCTCTTGGGACGTTTTGGCGTTACGGATCCTGCAATCCATCCCTTCATCACCCACTTGAACCTACCGGGTCATAAAGACCCAGAAACCCTTTATCTTCAAACCTCACCCGAATACGCCATGAAGCGCCTTTTGGCGTCAGGTTCTGGTTCCATTTATCAAATCTGTAAGGCGTTTCGGAATGAAGAGCTAGGGCGTCATCACAATCCGGAGTTCACGCTTCTTGAATGGTACCGAGTTGATTTCGATCTTATGGATCTTATCGAAGAAGTGGAAGCCTTGTTCTCAAGTCTATTTGAGACTAATCCTCACTGGGAGGCGCCTCAACGGTTTAGCTATGCGGAAATCTTTCATCAATGTCTGGGTTTAGATCCGTTCAAAGCGACGATCGAGGAATTAGAAGCCTCTGCACGGAATCAAGGGCTTTTGGAGGCGGCCGCGCTTTGTAGTGAAGATAGATCCGTTTGGCTCGACTTATTGTTTAGTTATTACATTCAGCCCAAGTTGGGTCACAACCGATTGACCTCCATCTACCACTATCCTGCGTTCATGCCTTCTTTGGCAAGAAGGAGCCTTGATCACCCAGAGTGTGTTGAGCGTGTTGAGCTGTTTGTTGCAGGAGTAGAGTTAGGGAATGGTTTTTTTGAATTATCGGACCCAATAGAACAACGCAAGCGGTTTGAGGGGGATCTTGAAGAAAGGGAGCGGCAGGGTCTTCCTGTACATCCGATCGATGATCGTCTTCTTTCGGCCTTAGAAACAGGGCTTCCCGATTGTTCAGGGATAGCGATAGGGCTCGATCGGCTGTTGCTGTTACTGACCGATCAAAAGGCTTTGGCCGATATTTTGGCCTTTCCCATGGATCGTGCGTGAATGGCTTAAGTGACATAGAACGGCTGACTTTTAAGTGTGCCTGTATTAGAATGTCCGGCTTCCCGGAGAGGTGTCCGAGCGGTTTAAGGAGCACGCCTGGAAAGTGTGTGTACGTTAATCGCGTACCGAGGGTTCGAATCCCTCTCTCTCCGCCATTTTTAGAGGTCTCATGTGATCTCACCCTTCTGATGCCCCCATTTTTGGGAATCCATCATCTTTGCTTCGAAACCCCTAAGGCGACCAGTAACCAAGCGATGAGAAAGCTCAGGCCGCCAAAGGGCGTGAGCATCCCGAAAGACCTTATGCCTGTTAGGGTGAGGGCATATAGGCTCCCTGAAAAGATCAAGATGCCAAAGAACATCAGCCATCCAGACCAATTAAGGATCTTTGACTGCGGTAAGCGCTCTTGTAATAGACCGATAAAACCTAAACCAAGGGCGTGCCACATTTGGTATTCAACGGCCGTCTTGTAGACCGATAGGTCATTTTCGCTTAAATGGCCCTTGAGTCCATGTGCACCAAAGGCGCCTAGAGCAACGGCTAAGAATGCGAAAAAGGCCGCCCATTGAACAAAACGATGGGTCATGATGTTACCTAAGGACTGGAGTACACGAAAAACCTTTACTAAGAAGTAAGACTAGGGGATGAAGCATCATCCCCTAGTCCTGATAGATTAACCCATTACGGTTTGCAGAAGCTCATTCAAGCGTTTCACAAAGGCTGCAGGGTCATCCAGTTGAGCGCCTTCACTCAATACGGATTGATCATAAAGGATGTTCGCGAGGTCACTGAACCGATGTTCGTCTGCTTCATCTTTGAGTTTGATCACTAAGGCATGATCTGGATTGATTTCGAACACGGGCTTTGAGGTGGGCATCGCCTGACCTGCCGACTTCATGATTCTCTCCATGGTTCGGCTCATACCGAAGTTGTCACTGACCAAACATGCAGGTGAGTCAGTAAGACGTGCGCTGATTTTAACCTCGCTGACCTTGTCACCAAGAACGTTTTTAATACGATCAATGAGTGGTTGAAGTTCTTTGGTCGCATCTTCCTTATGCTGTTTGTCGGTCTCATCTTCGAGTGTGCCTAAATCAAGATCACCCTTGGCAATCGACTGAAGAGCCTTGCCCTCATATTCAGTGAGGTAACTGACTAACCAGTCGTCGACGCGCTCATGCATCAAGAGCACTTCAAGCCCCTTCTTACGGAAAATCTCCAAGTGTGGGCTATTTTTCGCAGCGGCATAACTTTCTGCGGTGATGTAGTAGATTTTGTCCTGACCTTCCTTCATACGGCTGATGTAGTCATCCAGGGAGACGTTCTGTTCATCCGTCGTATTTTCGGTAGATGAAAAACGCAACAGCTTAGCAATCCGATCTCGATTCTTGTTGTCTTCAATCGGCCCCTCCTTGAAGGCCTGACCAAATTCCTTCCAGAAGGTGGTGTATTTTTCAGGTTCATTCTTGGCGAGGTCCTCCAGAAGTCCCAGCACCTTTTTGACAGCCCCGGAACGAATTTTTTCGAGTAAGGCATTTTCCTGGAGAATTTCGCGTGACACATTGAGTGGGAGGGAATCTGAATCTATCACCCCGCGGATAAAGCGCAGATAACGCGGCATCAATTTGTCGGCTTCTTCGGTGATGAACACTTTGCGGACATAAAGCCGCACGCCATGCTTGGAATCGCGCTCCCAAAGATCAAAAGGCGCCCTTTGAGGAACGTAGAGCAAGAGGGTGTATTCGTTGGTACCTTCAACTCGGCTATGAACGCGGGCTAATGGTGCTTCAAAGTCGTGAGAAACATGTTTATAGAATTCTTCATGCTGCTCATCAGTGATTTCGTCACGGCTCTTAGACCATAGTGCTGAGGCACTGTTGACGACTTCCCATTCTTCTTTAGGTGCTTCTTCTCCTTCTTCAGGTTCACCGTAGTGCTCCTTCTTCATTTCGATTGGAAGGGAAATGTGGTCTGAGAATTTGCGGATGATGGATCTTAGTTTCCAGCCATTGAGGAAATCGTCTTCACCTTCACGAAGGTGCAGGGTAATGCTGGTTCCGTGCAGAGGCTTATCGATGTTTTCAAGGGTATAGTCACCTTCACCGGCGGACTCCCATCTGACGCCGTGGTCCTTGGTGGTGCCCGCTTTTCGGGTTTCGACCACGACTTTATCCGCTACGATGAAAGAAGAATAAAAGCCTACACCAAATTGGCCGATCAATTGGCTATCCTTGGCTTGGTCTCCGGTGAGCGATTCAAAAAACTGTTTGGTACCAGAGCGGGCAATCGTGCCGATATTTTCACGGACTTCATCGCGGGACATACCGATCCCATTATCCGTCAGCGTAATGGTGCGGGCATCTTTATCAAACTCGATGCAAATCTTTAGATTGGCATCGCCCTCATATAGGGCATCGTCACTCAGTGCATTGAATCTGAGCTTATCAGCCGCATCGGAAGCGTTTGAAATTAACTCTCGGAGAAAGATTTCCTTGTTGCTATAGAGCGAGTGAATCATGAGGTGCAGGAGTTGTTTAACTTCTGCTTCAAAACCCATTGTTACCTTATCATCAGCGACCGTCATGGCGTGTAAATCCTCCAGAAAAAAGAATAGGGTGTCGGAACTGTCGACTGTCTCGAATTATGTGGGGGCGATCTTTTGGGTTTTCAAGAGCGGCTAGAGCTTTTAGCTGCAATAGCTTCTTTTAAAAAGAAAGATAGTGAACCAGAAGACCTAAAGTAGATATGGGTTTTGAGCCGTAAAACCATGGACTTTGGCGCGAGGCTTAAAGTCAGGAAGTGT